>Ga0255098_1000287_pt1 | contig 15245 bp, 17 predicted proteins | sample Colum_Atlam_RepC_2_FD_188440 | JGI IMG/M metagenome (GOLD analysis project Ga0255098, IMG submission 188440) | Freshwater microbial communities from Columbia River, Oregon, United States - Colum_Atlam_RepC_8d | ecosystem: Environmental > Aquatic > Freshwater > River | place: USA: Oregon... | reverse complement strand
CTATTATATTACTTCATCACGGATTCCTGGTAAATACTGCATTGAATTTCGTAATTTTAAGGGTGTAGATTTTTTCAATAAATTAGAAACAACAAAAAAATTACAGGATTGCGATTATTACCCGCCATCACTTATTGTAAAAAAAGAGAGAGATTGGAATATTTTAGAGCTTGATGATGACAAATACTATTACTGCAAGCCAAAATATGGCTGTCAATCTAAAAATATTAGTGTTTGTTTAGGAAAAGAGTTTTTGGTAAATCAAAAATTGGAATATCCATTTGTAATTCAAGATGAAATTGATTCTAAATTAGATAACGGTAGAAAAGTTGACTATAGAATTTTTGTCCTTTATGTTAAAAAAGATAATCAAATATCAGCATTTTATTCACCAAATTTATTACGTCGTGTATGTGTAGATATAGTTGAAAGCAGAAGTCCAAAATCATTTTTTTCATTTGGTGATGATTGCAGTAAATCTGTTATTGAAAATAAAGGGACTGAAATATTTGAATGCTTAAAAGATGCCCAGAAATATATTATTCCAAAATTCAATTCAACAAATTATAGTGAAATTGAATATTTTATCACGGGTTATGATCTAATAGAGGATCAATATAATAAATTCTGGATTATGGAGATAAATTGGGATCCCAATTTTTTTCATTATGATTGTGAAAAAAAATTCCACAAGAAAATATTTGAAGATATTGTCAATCATATTCAAACAAAAAAATTCAACTATTTTTTGCCTTTGTAAAATTATTCCACACACATTGCTCCAGTTTCTCTTTCTGAGGTTTGCACTGGGAATCAATTTGTTCTCCCAGTTTACTCATTGTTATTACATCTATTTTATCAGAGTTTTCTCCAATACAGGTCTTCAGCTCTTTTTTCTCTATGATGCATTCATTTTTTAAAATGGCTTCCAGTTGATCTTTTAAATCTTTTCTCGGCAATTCAACTTTGTGCTTATTTAGGAATAATTCCATGAGAACCAATTGGAAGTAAAAATAGAATAATTTGTCCTGATTATATTTAGAATGCATTGTTTTAAAATATTCATCTAAATGAGTTTTTAATGGTTCTTTTTTGCCGTTTAGATTTATGATTTTCATTTCAGAGAAAAATTTATCATTTGCTTTTAAGAATGAAAAGAATTTTTCATCAATTGTTTCTGGGTCTGTTTTTGAATAATGAATATTAATATAAGACTCTGCAATTTTTTTTGGTAATTGGGCTTTCAAAAAATTGGGAGTTGTTTTCTTTAAATCTATATTTTCGGTTATTTTATGTATATGATGTAATCCATCATATAAAAATTTAGCAAGTTTATCTTCAGCCATTATTATATATATATTTTTTTAGAAAAAAAATATATCTCTATTAATTAATAAAATGGCTCGTGGTAATCGTTTATCTGCACCAAAAACTGGAAATGCTAATGGATCATCTAGTGGAGGCTACCAATCTTACCTCTGGATTATTTTTTGTCTAATCCTTCTCGCGATTATACTGTTCGCTATATTCTATCCTCGCCGACAATATACTATGTCAGTTCAAAATGGAAATATGATGCAGCCATATCCTATGATGAATATAGAATCATTTGAAGATTCCGATGAAAAATATAAAGAAGCACTTATGGAATCAATGGGAAATAATGATGATCCTGAGAAAATTATGTCCTCTGATAAACCAGCTCTAATCTTTTTTTATGCACCTTGGTGTGGTCACTGCAAAAATGCCAAGCCTGAATTTGAAAAAGTAATGCAAATGGCAAAAGGAAAAGCACATATGATTGACTGTGATGCTCACCAGGAAATTGCCCAAAAGTATGATATCAAAGGCTTCCCTACTATACGTTACTATCCAAATGGTCCCAAAAATGGTAATCCCCGGGAATACCAGGGTAATAGAACCGCAGAAGATATGATGGATTTTATGCGATAAGAACCACAGGAACTTCTACTTCATTATTGTTTACACTTCTTCTATCACTGCCTCTTAATTTAATCATTAATCTTTCTGGATGAATGCTGAAATCTTTATTAAAAGCCTTCATTCCCACATCTTTCCACTCATACTTATTATGCTCATAGAATGCAGTTTTATTACTATCTATATATTTACCATTTTTAAATAAATTTTTGTGCTTATCATATATATTTCTCAAAGCTAAATGACAAATCAGATATTTTGGGGTCGTAACTAATTTTTTATTATATTCACTTGATGAAGCAAGGTATGCATCTGGATCATTGACTGCTTTTTCTACTTCAACTACCCACCTTTTTATAATTTCATTATTTGGTGTGCTAGCGATGAACCAATTTTCATAAACAGGGTTATTATTGTTTGAGCCAGGTGTGGTAAATAATGTAACATCTCCACCAACAAATTTATCCGGGTTTTCTAATAATAATATACTAGCATCCATCCATATACCTCCATATTTCTCCAATAATTTAAGTCGGAGTATATCTGCTTGACGATATGGAGGGAGACTTTGCCAATTCTCTGGCATATTAGTAATATATTCTTCTATATTATTCTTATTTAAGTAGCGGATTTCATAATTTGGTGCGAATTTAGCCCAATTTTTGCGACATTTTGCAACGAAATTGGGAACTTCTGGATTATCCCAGTAACTCCAAATAATTTTGGGAATCTGGTTTCCTTCAAAGCCCTCTATTTCTCTTTTTTTCAGAAAAAGAAAACAAAATGATATTACAAAAATAAATAATAGGTAAAAAATATTCCTCATAATTTATTATATATTTTTTTTCCACCATTCTTGGGCTCTTTCTTTTCCATATTCAATCATCTTGATTTTTTCTTCCACTGATATTCCAAAATCCATGGCGTGCAAAGGATATTGTAATTCTATTACATGGCGCATACAATCAACGTTTTTATCAGTTAAGCTATCAATAATACAAGATATTACGGATAAAATATAGGAATGTAATGTGTCCGTATTATTCTGAGTAATAGATCGGTGATTCACAATACAAAGTGTCCTTTTTTTGTCCTCTTTTTTAATTAGGTCACATGGAAGGGGAGAAATGATTGCACCATCTGCATATAAATCATCGCCAATTTTTATGGGGGTGAATGCAACAGGATAACTCCCTGATATACGAAGTGCCATAACAACCTCCATTTGAGGGTGTGTATCCACTGAGAAATATTCTACTCTAGATTTATTAATATTCGTGCCTGATACAAATAACTTATATTTTGATATTTTCTGGAATTCTTCAAATGTGATTGTCGGAGAATATCCCTGTATTTTAATGGTTGCTTTTAGTAAATTTGTGAATTTAGTGCCTTTATCAAATCCAAATTCTTCCAAAAAGAGCTTAATATCTATTTCAGTTAATTCCATCAAATCAATTTCAAAGATTTCCGCAATATTTTTGAATGAAATTCCTAGCCCCATAAAAAATCCGATATAGGCTCCTATACTACTACCATAAATTTCTTGTATTGAATCAAGGGTTTTAGTATTTTCTTCTAGCCATTCTAGAACACCACAAATTGCCAGTCCTTTAACACCACCCCCGGATATTAATAATTTTTTAAAATGGTTCTTCCTCATTTTATTTAAATATGTGGAGATTTTTTTATATATTATTCTTATAAGAATAATAATAGATGTATAATGTTAACGAAATAAAAAAATTTATTCATGAAAGGGAAAAAGGACGGTTACTAATTTATGAAGAAATATTGGAGAAATGCTATCACCGGATTCAATCAAGTGTGGTCCGTGATGACCCTTTCTCACTTTATGTAGTCCCCGATTTTATTATTGGAAAACCAACCTATAATTTTGCCAATTGCATCCAATATATAATTTTTCGGTTGAAAAACAATGGCTTCACTGTAAAATATATTTATCCAAACGCCCTGCAAATTGAATGGGGAAAAAATGATTTCAATACAATGCTTAGTATTGAAAATGATAGAGGAGCCCTTCAAAGATTGGCAATTGACAATAAACCACATACGTCGCCATCTCTTTTTGATTTAAAAATACCACACAAAGGTGATAAAATGGGCGGGATAACAGCTGCTCCAATTAAAAAGACACTCGATTTAGGGATTCAAAAGCCCATAGCAGACGATATTATATTTAAATTCAAGGATCAGAATAAAGAAAGTAGGAAAAAACAGCTACAGGACGAAAAATTTAGAGCAATTAATACCTTCATGCCAAAGACTAATATTTTCACAAAATAAACCATTTTTGAACGAAATTATATAGTTCTTCATTGGGTCTATTGTCTGATTGTTTATAAAGAATCCAATTAATATCTATTTTTATTAACTCTTTTTCCATATTTTTTACACAAACATAATTGTAAAATTGATTTTTGAAATTACTGATATCTTCATCGTGTATCATGTTTTTATCGATATTTTCGATCATTTCATTAATGGTCGTGAAATTCATTACCAGATTTTGTATTTTTAATTCATTGAGGTCATACTCTATTTTACGATAATCTGGCTTTTTATCCATGGATGCCCTTATGAAAGTCATAATTTCACAAATAATTTCATCTTGCTGGAATTCACGTTTAAATTCACGAATTTTTCGTAGGAGATCACCAAAATTACTCTCAAGAATACAATATTTTATCCCATATTTCATGCAATCTTTGAACTCAGGAATAAAAATGCGAATAATATTGCCAACCAATTGGCATCTTTGCAGGAAAAACATAATGAACAAATAAGAATTTATTGGGGTTACCTCAATATTGTAGTTAGATAGAACTAAAGGTATTCCTTCGATATTCATAATAATAATATTATTATGAATGATTATAAGTTTATTTTTAGAGAAAAGTAAATCTTCTGAATGATTTTATTATAGTCTTCCTTGCTAATACATTCTTTTATTCCAACACGAGTATAAAATTCATCTGTGGTCTTCTTATTTCCAACTCCGTATTTTTCTATTTCATCTCTAAATTTAGGCTCCAACTTTTGAAAAAGATTTGTGTTATTTGGAAGAAGATTGGCAATACTACATAAACGCAGGAAACTAAGAAACCCATAGGTTTCAAATTTGCCATTCATTTTCTCTTTCAATTCCCAAAATGTATGGCGATAATTTCGTGTCCATAATGTATATATAATATGCCGATTGGGAGAATATATTTTTATATTGTTCGTAAAAAAACGCAGCGACATAAGGAACTCCTCTCCCCAAAACAGATTCTTCATATGGGGGTCAAATGGAATTATTTTGAAAATTGCCCCATATGAAAAGCTGTACCCCGCTGCCCAAAAATAATTCCGCCTGGGTTTGTCTTCTTGCAGTAGAGTAGTTGTATTGAAGATTGGGATACCATCACGGATTTTTTTGAATTTAAGTATATTCATTTTTTTGCTTGTTTGGAGGTTGGAATCATGTTGAAGTTGATAGCCTTTGGGGTATGTACTAATCACGCTATTGGCAGATAATTTGGAGTGCATTGCAATTAGTTCAGTGTCCCAATTTTCTGCGAATCTGGTGTGACTATCTATCTGTAAATAATAGAGTTCATCTTTATATAATTTATTGTAAATTATATATCTTGCGTAACTTGGACCACGGGCTTTTGTATTATCTTTCACTAGTAAACGGACCTGTTCTTGATCTTCTATGAAACTGAGGTCTATTTTTTCATCTGTTGGCGCCATTTGCGCATAAACACCAAAAACCAGAAGATGCTTATTTTGCGCCTTACTATATGCATCGCGAACAGTAGGGGTGATTTCAGGGTCTCTATAACAAGCCAATGATATAAATATTTTATTTAACATGCTAAGATTAGTGAAAATTTACTGGAAATTCAATCGCGTGGGCTGTTTCTTCATTCGAATCTTCCTCTTCTCCGCACTTCCTTGAGTGGATACACTACTGATTGTATCTTCTTTTGGAATATTAGGTGGTGGGGGAACTTTTGGACGATTTACCATATTCAAGATATCATCGACCCCAGTGGGTCCCCTTAATTGTCCTCTCTGACTATTTCCCATTTGGGTAGGATTTGCTGGTGGTTTTGGTCCCATCATATTCTGTGCTGAATTCATCATCATACCGAAAAGTGGATCTGGATTTCCACTATTGGCTTCATTTTGTCGCATTGTGTTCATCGCAGCCTGTTTAACATTTTGGGCTAATTCTGGATTCTGTTGAAGAATTTGATCCAGACCAGGCATTTTACTTTTAAATAATGTATTTGTAAGATGAAACATAAATGCACTTCCACCGACCATCATAAGCAATTTGATTTCCGGGGCTACCTTCATCTTTGACTTGTATTTCTCATGGAGTTCTTCAAATACATCATCATACTCATGTAAGTTTTCATAGATTGATTCAGACCATCCATCGAGTTTAATACTAAGGGGATCAAATTTATTATTCACGAATTCAATACCAGATGTAATCGCCATTAGAATCTTTCTCTGGAATTTGATGCTCCTGTCAACATCTCTCTGTTTTTTCATTCTCTCATACTCAAATTTAATGTCCTCTAAATTACTGCTCATATTGAATTTACGACTTGGCTTAAATCCATTTGCTTCTAGTCGTTCCAGGCGATACAATAATTCCTGCTTTTCTACGGCTATCTCTTCTAGAGTTTTAGCCCTTTGAGGCGGCTTACGAACTGAAGAAGAGGATGATGAGGTTGTTTGTGCATCACTGCCACTTCCACTGCCTTCACTTTCATTATCGCCTTCATCATCGCCATCATCATCACTATCATCATCATCTTGGCTATTTTCTTTTGAAAAAGGGTCGAAGTTTTTACCTAGTAATTCGTCGGGGTTTTGAGATAATCCAATATCATCATCGGAAACTTCAGTGCTAACATCACTTCCAACTGAGCTACTTTCTTCGGAACTTGATGTGAATTTTTTAGTTTTTTTGGGATTTCCTAAAAGATTTAAGTCTGACTCCAATAATCTGGGTCGAATGGATTCCTGTTTAGGTATATTATCTTCATTTAATTGGGGTCGCATAAAGTTATTACTACTATTGTGAGTCGTTTTTAAATCAATTGTTTTATCGGTCATTACTCTTTGGAAAGAATTTCAAAATTGGAATAGACCGCATTACATATATATTTTTTGTTTTTCTAAAGTGTCATTATAGGTTTTAATTATTTTTTTGGCTTTCTCCAAATCTTCGATTGTGATTACTTCTTGCTGTTTCGAAGTGGAATCTTCTTCTGGAACATATCCAAAAAATTGTCCAATATACATTCTACTTTTTGAGTTTAAAATATAATTGAATGCAAGAATAAATATGAGCGTTATAAGAATCGCCCATTTTATGTCTCTAAATGCTATAAACATAATCAAAAATATAAAAATACGGCGGAAAAATGGCTTGTTAAAAACAGTATCCACATTTTTTGGAATTTCTGCGGATATAAATCTTCCTCCAATGTGCATACCAAGAGTTGATATACCATTAAATAATCTGCTTGAATTAATTGCTTGTAATAATATGTCTAACATATAATTACATTAATATTTTATTTTTAATCGGTTTGCTCTTGCTCAGGATCCTGATCATGTTCTTGATCTTCCTGTTCATCAATTGTGATATTATCATCTATTTCAATCTCTGTCTCAATTGTTGACTCTTGGGGTGGCTCTTGTGGAGGATCTTTGAGAATTGTCTTGTCTTTTTTTTCTAAAAATTTAGATAAATAATAGTCAAAATAATGCTGGGGGGTAAAGTAAATTATTGAAAATGCTAGCAATATAAACACAAAAAGGTATTCGTGACCATTAATATATGCCAATAGGGCGAAAAATATAAGAATAAGGGAGGCATCTTTCATTTTTAATTGGATTTTTGAAACTTTACAGCGCGTCATAAAAATAAAAAATATAATGCCAATGCAAAACATTGATATGATAATATTATACATTCTTCCATTCATTTTTTATTAGATTACAAAAAAAACAAGAATGGTAAACGTGGGGGGAACAGATAAAAACTCAAAGAGTTTTTATCTCTTGCGTAAAAATGACTTCGTCATTTTTACTGAATCGCGCTTCCCCCCTTACCCCCCATGTCCCCGAAATTTCTGGATTGGGGCAAAAATACTTATTGATATTAAATAATTTTGCAATAATGCGGTAATTATCCGGGGAATTTTATTATATACCATTTCCTGCCAATATTGGCAATTTTCTAAATAAGCATGAGGGCTACAGGAACATCAGGGCTACAGGAACATCAGGGCTACAGGAACATCAGGGCTACAGGAACATCAGGGCTACAGGAACATCAGGGCTACAGGAACATCAGGGCTACAGGAGCATGGGGGGGTAAGGGGGGAACTGCCGTTCCCCCCCTTTATCGACCGAATGAGTCAAATGCATTTAATCGTGAACCTTGACTCATTCCTTATTTAACATTTGCATTCATATTATGTAATTCTCTATATCTTCTAGGAAATGACTCAACAAGAGAATTATCCATTCCTTCATTACCCATTGGCTCCATTAGGTTGTCATCATCGTTCCTTACATATTGGTTTGGTTTATCTTCACTCGTGGAAGATTGATATGTCGCCGGATTTATTGGATTTCGCATATTTCCCGAAAATGATTCGGATATCTGCTTCTTATATACAAGCATGTTTGTATTAAGGAATGCAATTGTCAAAAGAATTGCAAAAGTAAATCCGCCATATGGGAATAAATCTAATGCAAAAAATCCAACAATAAGCAAAAAGATTAATCTAAATACCCAATTATTGAATAATTTAATCAGAAAGTTCAGAAAACCAGTGCCTGAGTTATAATACGTCGCAAAATTTATATAAAGAATATATGCGATGACAATAGCGTACATAAATACATTAAAAATGATATGTGCTTCAACCATAATATATTTTATTACTATATTTTTTTTTTAACATAATTTCATTTCTTTTCCAAATTCACTACATCCCCAAATATTTTTAACAACCTCTTCCTTTTGGTTTATTTTTTCGAGTAATGAATCTTTTTGAATTGAAATAATTTTATCTGTATCATCTTCAACTACTGTGAATCCTTCTTTTTTATAATGAATTATTATTATTATTATCGAAAGTATGACTAGAATTCCCAGAGCTATTGCAACAACTTTAGGGATATTCATTATGTTTTTATTAGGTTTTTATTTCTAAAAAATATCTCCTATTATATCAAGAGCATATGCCTTATTGTTCATTAGAAGAAGCATGGGGGAGTGATTTTAAAAATGATCCAGCGGTCCCATCTTCACCCATTCATTCCAGAATTCCACCTGAATTAGCAAAGGATGGTCTATCTAGTAATCCTAAACCTTCACCCAATATTCCTTCTTACACTGGTGTTCCATCAGTTAGTGCTGTAAGCAGTGCTATGAGTAATATTGTTCCTTATAAGGTTAATTTTCCGGATAGATCCAGACGTAACTATATTCATCCAATAGACAATTCTGAAAAGAATGAAAAAGAGACTGAAGATGATTTGGAGATTTTAGAAGATAATGAAAATGACACGCGGCATATTGATAGACAGAGGAAAGTAAAATTGGGAGATGAAGACAACTATTTAACTAGCCAGGACTATTTCCTGTATAAGAAATATTTGAATCTTGCCGAACAATACAAAGCAAAATTAAGAAAAAGATTCAGAGATTTTAGAGAGAATGAGGATAATAAAGAAATTATGGAGTCATTCACGGGAGGTGGCTATTCACAGCCGGCTGCTAGTAATGACGCGTATTCTATAAAAGATATTTTTATCATTGTGATTGTTGGTATATTTATTATATTCGCCTTGGATATATTCGTGAAAATGGGCTCAAACATGAAGTAAAGCTTTTAGTTCATTGATCTGTTTTTGCTGGTGTTTAATGGCTTCCACTAAAACTGGAACAACACTGACATAATCTACAGATTTCATACCTTCAGAATCAGTTTTCACTAATTCTGGGATTACTTTTTCAACTTCTTGAGCAATGAAACCCAATTTGCGGGGTTTATCGGTTCCAGCATCCTTCTTCCAAGTGTAGTATAAACCATTTAATTGAGAAACAAGCTCAAGAGCATTGCTCATGGGCTCAAAGTTTTCTTTTAAGCGAATATCAGAACTAACAGTTATACCATTAGTTATAACAACTTCAGCCGCATCTATAAGAACTTTATTAGTGCCGCTATTTACACCAATTGTTGTAGTGCGATTACCAAGTGTTCCAATATTTACTGCACCATTATTATTATTAGTCGCCAAATTAACTGCGCCGCCACTTGTCATTGTTAAAGTGCTAGAAGAAGATGCTAAATTAACTTCACCATTACTAATCATAGTTAAACCACCAGAAACTGAGTTGATAAAAATAGAGTCGGCTGCAGTTCCATTAGAATTAACAACACTTATTTTTTCATTTGCAACAGTTGCACTTGGGCTAACCTTGAAATAAATATCTTCAGATGAATTACCAAGAACTAGATTTTTGCTGTCAGCCACAAGAACTTTTGCACCTCCTGATATAGAATTTAGAGAAATTGCATCTTCTGCTGTTCCATTAGTATTAACAATGCTCAATTTTTCACTTGCAATAGTAGAATTTGGACTAAGTTTAACAAATAAATTTTCGGTTGAATTGCCGAGAACTAGGTTTTTTCCATTTCCAACTTTGAATTTGGCACCACCAGCAACACTATTAAGAAGTATAGACTCATCACTACTACCATTTGTATTAACTACACTAATTTTTTCACTGGAAAAAGTAGCACTTGGGCTAACTTTTACAAAAACATCTGCACTTGAATTGCTCATAACTATATCTTTCTCATCAGCAGCAGTAATCTGAACACCACCTAAGTCCGATGTTAATTGAATAGATCCAGCAGAAGTTCCTGTCTGATTTTTGATGTTGATGGTTTGATTGGAACCATTATCAGCTTTTAATAAAATAGCATCTGCAATATTATCTTTGGTCGTAACAAGAAATTGACCAGTAGTCACGATAGTATCTGCTGTATTTGTAGTAGTAAATGATATATTGGAATTATTTGCTGCAGTAATACTTGCACCATTTCCAGCATTTACTGAAAATTGACCACTACCTGAATTACCAATATTAATTGAACGACTTCCTTGTGTTGCAATATTTACACCATATGGGCTCCAATCAGAACCAATACTTATTGGACCAGCTGTATTTTCTAATTTAAGATTTTTATCTACAGGATTATCATAAGTTAAAGATCCTCTTACATACATACCCAATGCATTACCAAGAACTGAAATACCTGAATTATCACTAATTGATTGAAGTTTTGAAACAAATACAGCAGTTCCTGAAAAATTAGAAACATTAAAGTTATTATTATTTTCAATTGTAATAAATGATGCACCAACTGCTGTTACTATATTCGATGTATTAAATACTTCAGATGTAACACTATTAATTGTATTCTTTAGTCCTTGAATATGAACATAATTTCCAGTTGAATATATTGTTGTAAAATCAGCATTAGAGTCAGTTGCAGTAAATTTATATTTACTTGGTAATGTTGTACTATAAGCATTTGTTATATCTGTAATATATGTTGCCGTTGTAAAACCAATTACGTCATTACTAGTTAATTGTCCATTTAGAGCACTATTCATATTTATTTCAGTAAATTTAACAACTATAGTTTTTGCAATAGTATCTATATTTGTAATAATACCAAAATTATGCTGAATATATCTATCACTTAAATATGAGTTATAAGGATTAGATAATTGATTATTAGTATCTAGTGATATTAGTTGCCCAATAACTAAATCTTCTAATTTATTTACTCCACTGCTTGTTTGATAGGTGATTGTTAAAGTATTTTGAGACATACTTAAATTAGTCATATTTTGCTCAAATCGAGTATTTTGCTCATAAATTTTTAGGCTAGATATTGGTGTTGAATCAGTTGGAAATGCATTAAATGATGAATTTATCATAGAGCCGTTTATTGTAAATGAACCAGAAAGTATTCTAAAAACTTGATTCCAACTATTTACTGAGGCATATCCTGGACCATTATTAAGATCGTTTTTTCCAATTAAAATATTCTTTGTGGTTAAAATATTTGAACTACTAACAACACCATATGAATATGTTGTTGCACCTTCTGTTTTAATGACACCGCTTGAATTTACTTGATTTGCATTAGTGGTGCCAATCTCTAATTTTTGATCTTGTAAAATAACTGTTTCAACATTTTGTACAACAGCATCACCGGCAAATGTAACATTTTTATGGAATTTAACCGCACCATCTTCATTAACAGTCATAACATCTTCTAATCTGGAAGTATCTTGAATGTATTTTTTCATCTTAAATTCATTACCAACATTAACCAATGAAGATTGAACGCTTGCAGAGCCATCTTTATAGAAAGCGACAGTGGGATTTTGGGACTCGACGGAGACCTTTACCTTTGCAGGATTTGACATACTGTATTATAGATAACAAAAATAGATTTCGAAAAAATTAAATAATTTTTCTTCTTTTCTATGATAAATTATGCAAACATATAATATTAATAAAGAAATACAGCAAATTCAAAATAATATTGGGCTAATAATTTCTTATTTTTTTATTAAACAAAACCAAACATTAGTTCCTAAAATAGACCCAGATTATGTAAATAATCAAATCAGTAATTTATCAGATAAAATGAGTAAAATAAATTCAAATCACAATAATGGGGTTTCTTGTAATCAATCTTCATTTAGTCCACAGCATATTGAATTTCTAAATAAATCAATATCTCAAATTCATCTACATGATTTATCAGAAACAACCACTTCTAAACATTTTGATGAAAAAAGATTAAAAGAAATTGAGGCAATGATCCAAAAACAAAAAGGACAAATTCGGGATTTGGGAGGGCTTCTTCAAAAATATGTGAATAATCCGATTCAGCCAATCCAGACAAACAAGACAAATTCTCAAACAATCATAAAAAATTTTATTATGCCAGATAATGAAGTTTCTAAATTAAACGCACAAATTAGGGCTATTGATGACAAAATGAGTATATTTAAAAATGATATTAATCAGTATGTATTGGATAAAAGAAACGCTATTAATAAAAGTCTAAAGTTATTTAGTGGTGAATATAACAGATTATTGAAAATAATTGGTTCATTAGATAGAAAATTAACTAATCGAATAAATTTACTTAGTTCCCGTGTAACAACATTAAATAATCAAACAAATGAAAAGATCAATCGTGTTAATTTGGTATTATCTAGAAGAATTGATCAAACAACTATAAATTTAAGTAATAGAGTTAATGATGTAAATAATTCTTTAATTCGTAAAATTGACCAGAAAGAAGCCATGTTAAATAGTAATATAAATTTAGTTAATACATCATTAAAACAAACCCTTAATCAAAAAGAAGCCGCTTTAAATACTCACATTGATACAGTTAATACCGCATTGGCACAGACAATTGTTCAGAAAGAAGCTATGTTAAATAGTAATATAAATTCAGTAAATACAACATTAACACAAATAATTAATCAGAAAGAAGCCGCAATAAATAATGAAATCGACCAATTAACAACTCATATAAATACAAATTTTGATGTTTTATATGAAAATTCAAATCAAACTTCAGGGAGAACTGTTTATTTTGATAAAGTAAAAGTTAATGAAATTGAATTTGCATCTGTTTCAAATATATCAGATATTACTAGTTTATCAGCAGCACTCGGAAATTTAACAACAAATTTTAATTCAATATATCAGAATACGAATGTTAGTTCTGATAAAACCGCGTATTTTAATAAAGTGGTTGCTGAAAATATTGAATGCTCAAATTTTACGGGCGTATCTGATGAAAGATTAAAAAAAAATATTGTTGATCTCAAAAATGTTAGTGGGGATCTGGAAAAATTAAGGACAGTTGAATTCGACTGGAAGTCTAATAATGAAAGAGATATTGGATTTATTGCACAGGATGTTGAAAAGATATTTCCAACTTTGGTGAAAACAAGCAAAGATGGTTTTAAATCCGTTAAATATGTAAATTTTGTTCCAATATTAGTCAAAGGATATAGAGAGCAAGCTGATGAACTAAGGAAATTAAAAAAGATTTTAATAATTGGGTTATTATTGTTTTTTTTCTTTTTTATGTATAAATGAATATAAATGAACATTTTGTAATTCTGTATTCAGAATTACAAGAAATAATGAATAAATTTAAGGTTGCTTATTTGCATCATCAATCTATGTTGAATCTTGAGGATAACGCTGTCAAACAGGCTGGAAAAGATGCTGTCAAACAGGCTGCCATAGAGGCTGGTAAAGAGGCTGGCAAAGAGGCTGCCATAGAGGCTGGTAAAGAGGCTGGCAAAGAGGCTGCCATAGAGGCTGGTAAAGAGGCTGGCAAAGAGGCTAGCAATGTGTCCGGCAATATGGCTGAAGAAGAGATAAATTTAAAGGAAATATATAGGAAATTATTATTTATTTTTCATCCGGACAAATCCATTTCTCCAAACGAACAAATCTTTGGGGAAATTAAAAAAGCGTGGGATGATAAATATGTTCCGACGATTATATATTATTTTATAAAAAATATCAATCATCCAATGCTAAAAATAATCCATGAAAAATTACATAATACAAAAGTATTTCTAAAAACTCTGAAAAATCTTTGCAATATCATTACAAAGGAAATAAATAATATAAGGCGAACACCTATTTGGAAAAAGTATTATAATTTATAAATTTTAATTTTTACAACATTTTGGTTTTGTGTAATGCGATAAAACCGACAACTAAAAATAATATAATTAATGCGATCCAAACATTCTTTTGATCGCTCTTCATTTTATCTTTTGGAAAATCCGGAAGAGTCACAATTTCAACAATTTTCTTTTTCATAATTTCCACAGGTTTTTTCTCCATATTTTCAGTCCTCATTGGAGGCATATACACATTTTGCTGCCTCATACCGGGCTCTGCTTGCATACCTTGCATATTATTTGGCGCATTCAGGAGTTTATTATCATACTCATAATTTACGGTATTACCACCCCAATAATCATTCCCGTAATTTTGGACTGAGCCAAACTCGCGGCTATATTGGTCTACTTCAGGCTGATAGGTACCACCTAAAGACATTCTAGTGGTCATATCTCTGGCAACGGCGCTTTCACTTTTCCATTGATACTTGGTGTTGCCG
>Ga0255098_1000286_pt1 | contig 15247 bp, 14 predicted proteins | sample Colum_Atlam_RepC_2_FD_188440 | JGI IMG/M metagenome (GOLD analysis project Ga0255098, IMG submission 188440) | Freshwater microbial communities from Columbia River, Oregon, United States - Colum_Atlam_RepC_8d | ecosystem: Environmental > Aquatic > Freshwater > River | place: USA: Oregon... | reverse complement strand
GAGATAGAGGAGACAGAGGAGGCAGCTTTGGAGGCGGTAGATTGGACCGCGTTAATAATAATATGAGTCGCAGATTTAATCCAAGATTCGACAATATTAATAACAATAATATAAATATTCACCATGGAGGTGGTGATAGGGATAGACATGATTGGGGTGGCAATTGGGCTTATCCTCCACTTTATTACTACGATTATTTAAATCCATATTGGAATCGCGGCGGCTGGAATACACCACAAGTGGAGGTTGTGAATGTTGAATCCGACAAAAAAGATAAACAGGACAAAGATGATAGGGGTGATAAACCTAGAAATTTTATGAATGTAACAAATATATTTTTGGGACTTATTATTTTGTTACTAATTTTCGGAATTATAATATATATTCGGAAGTAATTTATTTAGAAATATAATATATATATATATTTATTATATAAAATGAGTTATATTTATATTCATCCAGATAGATATCTTATAAGTTATCCTAATAGCCAAAATAATACGAGAACAGTTACGAGAACAACTGCAAGAACAGTTACGGTTAATATTCCAAGTATTTTATCTATTACTAGAAATGAAAATGGAGATGCCAAAATAACAATTCCGAGTGAGTTATTAAAACCTAAAAATAATTCTGCAAATAAATCATGTCCAAATTTTACAGATTTATATAATGAAATTATGAAAATAAATTTACCAGAAGAATTTAGATTTAGATTTGAGGGACAAGCTGGTTCAGATTATGGAGGATTAACAAGAGATATTTTTGAAAAATTACTTCCTGTTTATACACGTCGATTTTTTGAAAGTGTTAAAAGTAATAATGAATTCGTAATATTGAAAAAACTTAAAGATATGCCACAACCACCGCAAGAACAAGTTGAGAATAAAAAAAAGAATGAAATTGCAGGTATCATATCTCAAATATTACAGAGAGAAACTAAACAAATGGTGCATTTAGCACGAAAAGCTGGAACAAAAATATTTTTAAGAATTCAACCTAGTCTATTAGCTTTATTAAAATCAAAGAATTATATGGAATATTTTAATAATAAAGAAAAAAATTTTAAAAAATTATATAAATTTTTGAACATTGAAATTAGCAAATTAAATGAAAAAGATAATATTAGTAATTATTTTATTAATTATCCATCAGAATATTTTAAAAATAAAGAATCAATAAATACATTATTAGTTGAAGGGCAATTTATGCAATTAAATAATTCTATTAAAAAAGAAATACGACTAAGAAGATTTGCTAAAGATTGTGGCTTTACAACTTGGGAACAATTAAATAATATGTATAGTTTTATTCAACAATTTTGGGATCCTGAATATTTTACATCAGAACTAAAATTTGATATTGAAAGTTTTGTAAAAAAACTTAAACTTAATATTAATGCAAAAAATTTACCATTAGAAACATTTGGGAAATTATCAGAAGATAAAAAAAAATTTGTATTTAAACCAATAAATTATGTCACTAATCAAATATTTACCGAATATGTTTTTTTATTACCTTTTCTTAATTATATGTTAGGTCCAGAAAGCACTGATGAAATTAGAAAAAAGACAATTGCATATATAGCAGGTTCTTCATATTATCCAGGAGAATTAAAATTACACTTATCATCTCAATCTGCACCTTACCCATTCAAAGCTTCATCATGTACGCTTGATTTGAATTTTTTTAAATATAATAGTGAAACACAAATTCAAATAAATAATAAAAATAAATTTATTAAAAATGAACTTGAACCAAAAGAAAGTACACAAAATTTTGGACTTGTATAAAAATTCTAACTATCCTTAAATAATTTCATTGTTTTCTTCGTTTCGCGAATCATTTGTTTTATTTTTTCATCATCTAATAATGAAAATTCCGGTGTGTTCTTCTTCGTTTGCAAATAATACGACTCTTCCATTTCAAATGGCATTGTTTCGTCGTCACCACACACTGGAGTCCGCGGCTTTTTCATATTATTTTTTATAAAAGCCAGCAAATCAAATGTGTAATATTCTCGCCCGTACAATGTTAAAAATGCGTCTATTTTTTTAGGATCTGTGATCTCTTTAGCAAAAAGCGTATTCTTATTGATATGGATTTTGTCTGTGCAAAAGTCCTCTTCCAAAATATACATGTCTATATCATTTTCAATAAACCTGAAAATTGGCTCCCACTCTTCCTTCTCCAAAACATAGGACGCAATTACTTTAGGAATTCCAATATTGCACAACTCTAAATTTATTAATATTTGCATATTATACGCAGGAAAATAATTATGAATCAAAAACATGCAATGCATTCTTGTCAAAAAACTCTACTATACGCAGTCCGTTTATTGTCCCATTTTTCATCAAAAAATTCTTCAAATCCTTTATTTTATTCATATCCCCCAAAATCCGGTAATTTATCCGCTCAAACAAATTCTTCTCCATAACCGGAAAAACGCATTCAATGTAATATTCGTATAATTTGTTTGTGTTCGCCTCGTAAAATTGGGTATGCCCCGTTTTCAAATGAATCGCATTGGCACTCCTACTTATAATCATCCTGTCCCCCTCTTTATAGTTCGCCTCTATATAATTCATGTAATTCGCCGGGAAAAAACTGTTCGCAGCCATAACAAAAAAATACGGCGCTACGCTGTTCATAAAGTTCGTCATAACCAGCAATTTCTGCATTTCGGAAAGGGTCCCTCTTCCTCCACCCAAAACCGCCTTTATCTTGAATAGTCGGTCGAAATTGTAAAATAAATTTTCCGCGATCTTCTCTAGCCCACGTATGTAATTTGGATGATCCACATATAATATTATTTCAAATGTATGATTGGGCGAAGACTTCACTAATTTCTCCAATGTGCGCTCTATCTCCCCAATATTCCAGTTCTTCGTCTGAGTTATAATTACCGTATTCTGGGGAATTAGGAATCGATCTTTCCGGTTCCATTCCGTCACAATAAACCCGTCATTCTGCACAGTTTTGTTCGCCACTGTCCGTAATAATTCATTCCGCTGAAATGGCTGATTGTGCACCTTCTTCTCCGCCCTCTTCTGGTAGTCTTTCTCGCAATCAATCGCCAGCCGATTCAAAATTTGGCTGCGGTATATTTTATGTGTGTCATATGCGCCAATATTCTCGCTAAAAATATTCTGCAGAACCAACTTATAAAAAGCCTTGGTATCCTCCTCTATTTTGCGCTCTTCTTTGCTATTCCGAATAATTTTCTCCACGGATTCCCTCACAAAATCGTTATCGGCATCCCCCGCATGATTGCAAAGATTAATGATTAGAAGAAATCGGTATTGGTCGAAATGGTATTTTTTGTGATAGCCGAACAATTGGAAAAAATGGATGTCCACAGGATTACCAGAAGTCGGCAAATATATGCTGTCAATATCTCCAATATATGCAGTTAGAACATGATTCTCTATCTTCTTTAATTCCATCCTAGTACTATGATTTGCCCAAATAATCAATTCCTTCTTATCTTTTTTCTCCAATTCCACCTTACATTTGTATTCTGCCTCCCCAATATTTTGAGCTGTTCTCACAGTTTTCTTCATGTCAATTGACCAAAATATATCTAACCGCGAATTCACGAAGAATTCACAGCTAAATTTGTCTGGGGTTTTATTCTCTAAAATAATATGATACCCTTGAAGGTCCCCTTCTTCAATCACATCATTTATTTCCTGGATAGTGTCTTTCGACTCCAAAATATTTATAAAAATTTTCTTACATTTCATAGCGAAATTTATAAATATAATATATTTATAATCTTCAAAGAACGCCAATTCTCTAGAGAAGTGTATACTCTTGCAAACTGGGCAGAGGATAAGAAGAATGGAATTTATAGGGGTGCTCATACGGCTCTCTGAATAATGGCTTATTATAGAAATTCAAGGGGTTTGATCCAGTCCTTAAATAATTATAAGGCTTGTCCATGTAATCTTGCCAAAATTCGGTGGCACTTGTGTCGGTCTTCTTCCATAAATACGACAGATTATATATGAAAAGAAGAATTATTAAAATTATTAAAATCAGAAGTGTCCAAAATAAATTTCCCATTATAAATATATGCTATATATTTTTTTATTCGCAATTCTTATCTCATTTGTCATCGGTTTAGCAGTCTGGGCAATCATTGAGGCTGTCCAGCATAAAAAGAAAAAAAATAAAATCGTCGTTGGCGATTGCAAAAATACACGCTGGGGATGTTGTCCTGACAGAATTATTCCTAAATATGACCCTATGGGAACAAATTGCATACCTCGCTCACGCTCTGATAAAATATCTAATCATCCTTTCAATCCACCCCATTTGCTGGGGACCAGTTAACTGATAATTCATAATATACTCAGAATGTTTCTTAGTCTCATAAATCATCAGGTCTCCCTCAAAATGCAGTTCCTTACCCTCAAAATGCAGACGATTTGTATTCTCCTTAAGAAGAGGAATTCTGTGGAAGAACCACATACGTAATTCGCGAATATTCATATCATTAAAGAATTCAGCGCTTAATATATGTGGACGCTCTCTCATCTTATCAATGGCAATCTTCTTGTTCAAAAATCGGCGACCTTGAGGTCCCAATTTTTTGTCAGTTTTCGTAATATCTTCAATGGAATATCCAACACAATAAATATCATCTTCATTTGGATCTGTAGTAAAACTATAGTCCGTTTTATGGACCACTGAAATATGCTGGACCCACTCCTCTAATTTCATAAAAGCGATATGAATTCTTGTCTTATTACTAAGTATTGCCCGGAAATATTTGATCTTCATATCACAGTAAGAATCATCCATTTCAACTTCAATCCTAGGCTGTTCATAGTGATCATTCTTATTAATACCTAGACTCAAAAGGTATTCCTCTGGTATTTTTTCATATTCGTCAAGGCGATATCTGTTTTTCGCTTCACCGAAAAACTTGGAATTCTTCCTGAGAGTGATTAAATCCTCATAATTCTTTCCAGAGAAGTAGCCACCCTGGGTCCTTGCGTTCACACTCTTCAAAACATCTCCATTTCCCTCCAATATGAAGCCAAATTTGATATAAATAATATGACCATTTTCGATTTTATTAGCTAATATTGCACTATTGTATATCTCATATGGATTCGGTTTATCACGGTTATATAACATCTTCAAATCAGAATTTTTAATATCACAATAAATTCCAAGTCCGGATTTAATGAAAAATTTTCCCAATGAAATGCATTCATTTGGTTCTTTTTCTGGATTTTTCGGGTCTAATCCATTAAATCGATTCTTCTTGTCAGAAATCACTTCTTTTGCAGGATTATACACACAATAAATGGGCTTTTTGATAAGCCTTTTCACGGCGGTATTCCTCAAAAATGGACGGTTTTGTCTAAGTTTTGAGCGATCACCCTTATATTTTACTCCAGCATAAAATACACCATTTGTCTCCTTATTTTTAACATAAGCAAAACAATATGCAATTACTTTGTTTGATTTTCCAACTGATTGGTAAATCCACGTAAAAGAAACTGGTGTGTCCGTAGTCATTTTATATTAATTTGTATTATTTCTTTTAAATCCAATCAAAAAATTTTCATTTTTTTCCCAAAATCATAAATTACTAAAAATCCTAATTTCTTTCGACGATTATTTCCGAATGCACGAGAAAGTCCAACATCAACGCGCCAAAGTTTTTTATTACATAAATCATTTACTTTAGGTTGAACTGTATGCCCAATTACCATATGATTGGCGTGTAGATTTCCTAAGGTTGCCAATAATCGCTTACAATTTATAGTTTCTGTGCCAAATTCGCGAGTTGTTAATATTCCATTTTCGCCACTAATTATGTCGAAAAAAACATTATCTTCGTGTAGGTTCATTTCATTTGATAAAAATTTATGGAGCAAAGTATTTAATTTTGGGATTGGATATTTTTTAGAAATTTCAGGTGGAATTCCGGCATGACAAAAAATCCAGCCTCCAATATTAACAGCCAGGAAGCACTTTTTGGCGAATTCTCGGAATTGATTATTAAAATACTTTAGGCGGTTTAGTTCACCACCCATTTCTCGAATTCCGCGATCACCACTATAAGTAAAATTTCCGCGAATATTCATGAATTCATGGTTTCCTAATAGTATTATTACATCTCCTTTTTTGCGCTTTGCTTGTTTTATTAGTTTGCTCAAAAAATTAATCACTTTTAAATCACTATCACCTGTCCAATCGTCTATTCTTGCTTTCCCATCAACTAAATCTCCAATCATTACTAAATATGTTTTACCTCCGATCCATTCTAACTTATCATTAATAATACCAGCTTTTTTTAAAACAGCGAGTAATATTTCATAGTCGGCATGAATATCTCCAATAACTACTATTTTTTCAACCATTTTATATATTCCTTTCATTATTATTTAAGAAGATATTAAAAACAATCTTATACTATTTTATATGACTTCTAGAGTTTTTGATGTTTCTTTCCGGAATGAAGCGCGAAGAGTTACTGTGAATGATAATAGTAAAATAGGTCATTTTATTGAAAAATCTATTGGAATATACGATTTAAATGTAGATGATATAAGTGGAATTTATTTTGTGAATGATGATAACCAAGAAATATTTTTGCATGATCAGGCTTATACTAAATTTTTTGAAACTATTGCTGTTTTACTGCGCGAATATCCATATATTACATTATTCACCATCACTACTTCCAGACATTTAAGAACTCCACAATCTATTAATAAATTTCGGCGAGAATACAAGCGGTTTATTAATAATAATATTCAATCAAATAATCGAGTATTTTTTGATAGACCTTATATGAATGTAACTAATAATTATTATGGACCGCAAACAATTCAAGATATGTTAGCAAATCAATTAAATCAACCAATTACATATTATCGGGCAGAGATGTATGTAACAAATAATTACTTTAACGACCAACAAGATAGACCAAATGAACGATTTTCTAATCCTCGTCCAGAACCTCAGCCTCAGCCTCAGCCTCAGCCTCAAGTTCGTATCCCTGAACCACGTATTCCTGATACAGAAATAATTAATAACATTTTTAATAATAATGCAGCAAATAATGCAAATAATATAGAAATTGAACTAAATTATTTATACAATCCAGAGAGAGGACGATTTAATATTATTCAGAATCCAGCCCGAAATAATATAATTGATTATATTTATAATATTATTACAACAACTATTCCAGGAGTCAATGAAGAAACTATTAATCAATTACGTCGTGGAACTTATGCAAGTCTTCGCGAACATATTATTTCAGAATGCACACAATGCACAATCAGCTTAGAAGATTTCTCTGATACAACTGAAGTAATTGTTCTTCCTTGTCGTCACGCATTTACAGTAGATGGAATCCGAAGATGGCTCCGAACAAATACGACATGTCCGACCTGCCGGGGGGACACGATGTCCCCCCTTACCCCCCCTCCGATTGGATAATATCATATGAACATCAAGCGTTTGATTCCCAGAGAATACGCCCATTGTGCATTTCCATCCACGCCTTTTGCATCATTGTCGGCGTCCCATGTCATAACTCCTGCCAGTCCTTTTCCGACTGAAAATGATGTCAAATTCAGGGCGTCCTGTAGCGACATATTTTTCCCGATGTCATCCAATCCTGGCATAAGTCCTAGAACAATCTTCGCAGGATTTACGCCCCAATTTGTCAAATAAAAATTCACATCATATTGCACTTGATTGTAATATGTTGAACCACTTTCTATCCATAAATCGTATTCCATGGGCTGCCACGCATTCAAATTACCAATTGTTAGATTTATAAGATTCTGCTGGTAACATCCACCTGCCCATGCTTGCGCCGGAGTTGTCAGTGTTATATACAGCCCGGGGTTAATATTTTTTAGGGTGTTTATAAGTGAGGCAGCCTGATTGGCGAAATTACTGGGGACATTCGAGGATGAATCCTCTATATCAAAATCCACACCGTCGAAATTACACAAATTTAGGACGGAATTTATATTCGAGGCTAGAAATCCTGGTGAATCGTATAGATCTGATCCATAGAATGGGAAAGTAGCTCCTCCAATGGAGAGACTTATTTTTCCTCCATTTGCGTGAACTAAATTGACAATCGTTTGGGTTTCACTAATTGTTATTCCTTCGAATCCAGGGATGTAGTCGGTGCCGGCAAAATTAAAACTGGCGAATGCTAGCATAATGCGAGTATTGGGCATAACATTTTTAGCAATCATTTCTTGAATAAGGGCGAGAGGATCGGTGCCCCATGTAGTCACATATGTTGTATATGTAGTCGTCATATTATAATATGACATATATTTTTATTACTGCAATTGTGTTCCATGCTAGATTTATTCTTAAACAAGCATGAAATGATTAGCAATTAGGGCTACAAGAGCATTGGTGTAAGAAGCATAATGTGCTACAAGAGCATTGTTGTAAGAATAATCAGCAATTAGGGCTACAAGAGCATTGGTGTAAGAAGCATAATGTGCTACAAGAGCATGGGGGGGTAAGGGGGGAAGCGCGCTTCCCCCCCCCAAAAAGTGAAAGTTTTTTCAGCTTAAAAACAACATACTATAAGACACAAAAAATGCAAAACCCCGAAATCTACCTCTCCAATAAGGATAATGTTTTTCACCAATTGAGAGGGCATTTTTTAAAAATAAACATTGAAAGACATGGCGAACAATCTTTGATATTAGAAGAAAAGAAAATCCCAGTCAATCCACTCCAACAAATGCAAATGAAAATATTGGAGGGAAGAATGCAAAAACTCAAGTATGAGCGATTGCGCAAAAAAGGAGAAGATTCTGCGGTAGAAAGCGCCGGCACAGAAGAAGACGTCAAAATCAATCTACAAAAATACGGGTCCTCAGTGGGCTATTATACAATTGATAATTTACTGGAACGGCTAAAGCAGAATGATGTGCCGCCCACAGAGGAAGAGAAAAAGCCCCCCAGCTGGAAAGATCTTTCAGAAGAGGACCAAAAGCGCAAAATGCGAGAATTCCTCCAGCAATTCAAGAGCGGCATGGAAGAGGATATTTGGGTGGAAATGTCGAAAGACGTTTTCCGGAATATGAAGACAATTCCAATCACTTGGGCTAAAAAATCTCAGAAAATATTGGAAATTCCCAATTTAGTGATTCACCAATCCTGCTTTTTCTGGAACTTCGACTAATTTATTTTCTGGTAATAAATTAATGTATTATACACCATTTATTATATTATTATTAGTTGTTATAGTCGCAATTTGTTGTCAATGTGCCAATAAATATCGTGAAAATTATAAAAATACTCCACCTGGTGTAGCATATACACTAGAGAATGATTTAGAAATACAGAATCCCAAGATGCAGAAAAATTACACGCAAACTTATTTCGCATTTTTGCTCCAATTATTTGCCGCCCTGTCCAGTAAGAGGAAAGCCTATAATACTACGCTTTTGGAAAATCACGCCAAAAATACGATCGACTCCAATGCACAGGATAAATTAAATATACTTGTGCAGCCAGTTCTGAGCCGTATTAAAGAAGTTGCCCCAATGACGGAATTTTGGCAAGTGGGCTATGAAACCTGGAAAATCTATAAAATCGACAATTCTCCTCTTCTTCTGAACAAAATAGACATGTTCATATACGACCGTATTGGTTGGACGGAATTGCGGATATTATTGGAGATCTGTGAGCTTCCCAAAGGATCCCCTACGGATTGCCGTAAAAAGGGCGATCCATCATTCGTCTCAGTCGCTGAAAAAACTACACCAGAATTCCCGCGCTATTGGGTCGGTTATCCAGCACATGACCAGCTTATTCCACTACCGGATGAAGTAATTGTGAGCGAGAAATCAGTGGAGAACGCCAAAGGAGTAAATTACGCCATTCCATGCCCATATCAGGAAATATGGATCAATAACATTGAAATTGTAAATTCCAATCTTACACTTGATGCATTTGAAAATTACAGCGGGGTTTCTCTACCAGGTATAAACAGAATACCCTTCGATTACACGAAATATTCCGGGGATAATAATCCAATTCAATTTCCAAACCGCGTGAATAACCAATGGATTACACTGGATACTCAGCCCAAAAATGTCAACGCTTATCCTTGCACACCAGTCCCCTTCGTTTGGGACAGTCTGGGTCTTCGCCCGGAGGTTCACCCCACTCGGCGCTGCCCTGGTGTTCGCACGGCGACAACTCAGCAGCCACTTACAACAAGCCTGGACCCATCTATGTTCCAGTACCCCAGAAATATTACGAAATACACCTGGATGTTCGACAATACCAGGATTATTCCCGCGCTGCAGTATATTGGCACTTAAGGCTAAGGCTATACATGAGTATATACTTGTCCGGTCAAAAGGTTTACAGGCAAATTATTTGAATTTACCCCAAGTAAGTTTGGAGGCGTTGGTGGTCTCTCGGGCTCCCTCTGGGGAGCCTCCTGGCGCATGGTTTGTCGGAATGAAATTGTCCGCTCCTGCATTTCAATGGTTTCATTTTCTTTTTTCTTACTGTCTTCCAATAGAGCCTCCATATCTTTATTCTTATACTCATTAATTATGGATTCAATCGATTCCATAAACATTGAAAACAGCTCAGAGTGTTTTAGTTTTTCATCCTCTATTTTTATTTCGTATTTTTTGAACAAAAATAAAAACGCCCAACATTCATACTTCATCTTCTGATAAAATATGCGCATTAGAAAAAATCTCTCTTCCACTTTAAAAATATGAGTATAACCGTTCACAAAACCACCTAGAAGCGACAGCCCCCAAGCGCTCCAATAAATTGGATTTTGAATGCCTTCAGCCGAAGTATAGTAGTATTGGATTGATAATAGAGCAGGGATGGCAACTCCCAAAGTCACTGAAAAGAATTTATACATGTAGTATAAAACGGCAAGAACGTGCTTTTCCCTGCGGATGTAATACAGTTTATTTAGGAAACGCCGGCGATACAAAATTTTCTGCTCGTTTGTTAGATTCGTTGTTCCAATAATTGCTTCTGGGTTTGTAAAAAAGTCATTTGAATAATTTTCTTCTTCTGTCAAAACGTTTGGATTGCACGGCATTTTTAATATATATTGTCCATCATTTTTTAAGTTCTATAAAAAATGATTTAAAAAGATGCGTATTATTAAAAAGAATACACAATGGGAATATTAAAATGTTTTTACGACAAAATAATTTATGATCAATTCATGAAATTAGGGGATGACTACCGCCATTTTCTCCTCCATGATTGGGAAAAGGACGCCGATATTTCAGAGTCAGATTTCTACTTAGCGATTGAAAAAGCCGCCATATCCCAATTCAGGTTTGTATATAAAGTTGATCTAAAAAACAATATTTGGAAAGTCATTCAGAGTCTGCGCAGGATAATTTTGCGTGAAGAAGAAATTAAAGCCCAATTTGCAGAATTATTGAAAATAAATGCTACATTGCCGGCACAACGTTCGCCGGAATGGTATGTCTTTCGAGAAAATATGATAACTGCAAGTGATTGGGGCAAAGTTATGGGCTATATTGGAAGTGAAGTAGAACTTCTCCGAAATAAATTGGGAATAACCAAATTCAATGGAAATGCAGCCACACAGTTCGGCACCAAATATGAGCCCGTTGCGACCTCTATATATGAAAGACGCATGAGCAAACAGATCGTCGATTTTGGCTGCCTGAGACATCCCAATCCGGATTTATTTTTCTTAGGGGCGAGCCCCGATGGAATATCCGAGGATGGAGTTATGTTGGAAATAAAGTGCCCGACTAGCCGCGAAATTTTGCCAATTCCAACAACCTATTATTGGGCGCAAATGCAGGGGCAAATGGAGATCTGTGATCTGGAGCGCTGTGATTTCCTTGAATGCAAAATCGAAGAATATGCTGATGAAGAAGCTTATTTGGAAGATATGAGCCAAGATTGCAGCAGAGAATCCGGAGTAGTCGCTTCTTTTAAGAATAAGGACGGCACTTTTTTGCATGAGTATAGCCCGTTTTTCCTCAAAGGTGAGCCCCTACAAGAATGGATTATCAAGAACATTCGAGAGAAAACTATTTTACCCAAATTCGCCGACAGATTGGAATATTTAGGAGCATCTTATTGGTATATTAAATTCTACCAATGTGTGCCGGTGTTCAGGGATAGAGAATGGTTCGCCGATGCGAAAGAAAAACTCGCCGAATTCTATGAGAAATGGCAGCATTACAAGAGCCTTGGGGAAGATGGTATCCGACAATTGCAGACGCTTAAGCCGAAAAAGTCGGAATACGGTGATAAATCAATCACAGAATACACGGCTGTTGTAATTGAAGAAAAAGAAGAGGTCCTGTCAGTGCCCAAATTGAACCGATTTGGGTTTTCATCGACAAAAATTCCACCACCAGAGGATGATGAAGAAATAGTCCCCAAATTCAAAAAATTTGGATTTTCATCTACAAAGGTTCAACCACCAGAGGATGATGAAGAAATAGTCCCCAAATTCAAAAAATTTGGGTTTTCAAAATTGTAGAATACCCAGGCTTATTATTTTTTATTATAAACTGACTTTGGGTCGGGGAATTGGAAGTCAATTGGTTGTATTTTAGATACGCCATCCGGATGATTTGGGGGCTGTTCATAATCAGCATTCTTAGATTTTTCATACATTGACACTTGAATAATTAGAATAATGGATGTGGCGATTCCAATTGAGAAAATAAGAAGGGGCAAATATAGCCGGCGATTTAAACTAATAGCACCAAGAATTGAGAATGCTACAAGAAACATAATTGGGCTTATGATTGACATATCTTCCGCGGATTTTGACTGCGTGATTTTTATAATAAGAGGGATCTGGGCACAGGCTTTGATCAACATTGCGATGAGAATTAATAGCCCAAGTGTGTCATAGGAAGAATTGGAGGATGTTAGATTCTGGAAGTTGAAATTATTGGAATTTGGGAGATTCAAGTTCGTATTTTTAAAAGGTTGTTGTGGCTGTTGTAGCTGTTGTTGTGACTGTTGCGATTGTTGTCTTAGCATATTGTTAAAATTCATATTCTATATATTTATAAAACATTTCTTTTTATGAAATTCTGGGATATTTTCTGGAATTCTGCTTTTTCTTCTTTTGTTTTATTCATCCAGTTCTTTGCTTGGATGGGTCCAAATCTCCCCATTTTCTTCATTTTCTCTAAATTGTTCCCAATAAAACTCCAGTATAATCCATCCCAAGTAGCCTCCCATTCACCGTGTTTATAATCACTCTTGCGTATCATCTCGTAATTGGAACTGGCTGCGTAGGCTTTACTAGTTGTTAAGCCACCATCGCTGTAGAGCGCCATACTATACACATTATTAATCATCACCCAATCATAGCTGTCAACTGCGAACTCCATGAACCATTTATATACATCATCTGGGTGAATCGCCGACATCATGCACAGACTACCTACAATCATAAGGCGCTCAATGTGGTGTAAATATCCCGTTTTGAAGGCTTTTTTGATACAATCATCCAGGGGTAAGATGCCAGTGGTTCCTGAGTAGAAAGAGGGTCCCATGCGGTGCTTGGCGTTGAAGTAGTTGGCAGTGGTCATTTCTTTGTAAATATACTGATATGTAAAGCGGCTGAATTCTCGCCAACCCAGAATTTGGCGGATGAACCCCTCAGTTTCATTGATTGGGATTCGGTTTTTTTCGGCATATTGGAGTGTTTCTTGTATGACATCTTGGGGCACTAATATTCCAATATTGAGGGCACAACTTATTCCACTATGGAATAAAAATGAGTCGGGTTTTTCAGTTATGGCGTCCTGGTAGGTGCCGAACAGGCGGAATCTTTGGTGCAAAAAGGCGGCTAGCCAGGGGTTCGCCTCATTCCAATGGATGGGGCACCAGAATTCCGCTTGGATGGAGTTGCCCGGGTTTTTGGGGAAATGTTTTTCAACATAGGTGATGGCTTCTTTGATATAGGGAACGCTTGCTGGGTCACGTTGGATGGCGACTTCTGGGAGCCGGATATTCTTGGGGAGGGGTGAGCGGTTTTCGTTGTCATAGGTCAATTTACCGCCGACGGGCTTACCATTTTTCATCAGAATATTGAGGCGCTCACGCTGCCATTTGTAGAAGCCCATTTGGAAGAAGGGTTTTTTGCGGGTTTTTACGGTGGCGTAATAGGCGGCAAATTCATCGTCGGTTGTTATGAAATTGAGGGGCTGCATGGAGGTCTTCTGGGGGATAATACTAAGGAATTTTTCTAGTTCATGATCAATGGTTTTGTAATAGGAGACACCTTTGAAGGATTTGAAGGCAGGGGGGAGCCCGGAGGGGTATTTGGTAAGCTCCTGGTAGTCTTTATAAATAATTTTGGCGGATGTGTTCTTTTTGAGGTAGTCCTCATAGTATTTCATGGATGCGCGATGGAGGATCAGCTTTTTTTTATTGAAGGACATTTTTATTTTGCGCTTGCCAAAGAAGAGGGGGTGCTCCAATAAGTATATTGTTTTGGCGGCTTGTAAATTGGAGATATTTTGGAATAATTGGTGGGGGAAAATTAGGAATATTGACATTATTGTATATTAGTATTATTGAGATTTTAATTATAACTGGACCTTGGTCCAGAAGCTTACGCTTTTTTGAGTAATTTTGATTGCCACACCATTTTACTCGTTTGCGCTGTTTGCTGAAAGCGCGGTCAGTTGGGGTTACCATCGACGATGGACCCGGGGGGGGGTAGGACCATTCAAGTCACACATCGTTGTCGTCTTGCTGCTTTCCGGTTCGTCCTGCGCTGAATTGGCTTGATTTTGTCGCTCCTTTGGCACCTCGTCGCGGGCTCCACACGCAGTGGGCACATAGCAAGGCTGGGGGACTCAAAGACAGGTAATCAACTTGGGCTCTCTAGGAGAGGGGAAGAGGGACACGTGGATCTCTTGATGGGTCAAGGTGCCGCTTACGCGACTCTTGCAAGGCGTCCAAAATTTGGAACGCCTTGTAAGCAGGAGTGAGGACAGAATGGAGGAGGATTGTTGGTCCATGGTGCTGTTGAGTAGTTCATCTTTAGCACCAACGACGCAAACTCCATAAACTGGGATCCCACCATGTTGTGCTCGCCCCCGCCTATGTCCACCCCCCACAAGGCGGGAGGTTTCTTATTCAGGGGGGCGGCGGGGGTTGCAGCACTTCCGAGCTTGGAGCTCGATGAAGGCGCATGGGAGGACAAAATTTCAGGCGGATTGCC
>Ga0255098_1000285_pt1 | contig 15319 bp, 16 predicted proteins | sample Colum_Atlam_RepC_2_FD_188440 | JGI IMG/M metagenome (GOLD analysis project Ga0255098, IMG submission 188440) | Freshwater microbial communities from Columbia River, Oregon, United States - Colum_Atlam_RepC_8d | ecosystem: Environmental > Aquatic > Freshwater > River | place: USA: Oregon... | reverse complement strand
GCTCATGCAGTCATGTTGGATTATTTGAAAAAATGGGGCCCTTTTCCTGTCGGTGGGATAGTGCATTCTTTCAGTGGCGCGGTAGAGATTGCTCGTGAGTATATTAAACTTGGATTATTGATATCCTTTAGTAGTGAGGTTCTTAGAGATCGATCAGAAAAGTTGAAAAAGGCAATTATCGCTTTACCTGAAGAGGGGATTGTGATTGAAACAGATTCACCTGATCAGGCTATGGGTACTACTTTGAATGAGCCAGTAAATCTCATTAGACTGGCTCAAGAAGTGGGTCGCCTTAAAGGCATATCACCTGAGAGTGTGCTTGAAGGAAGCGCTCAGCGTCTCAAACGCCTCTTTAAATTGAATCAGTTCTGATCAAGGCAAGTATTTCGGAGAGTGAAATGAGTTGTGAAAGTTCGACCGTCTGTGTGAAGAAAGGTTCAGGTTCTGAGTCTTTTAATTCCTCAAAACCGGAACCCCAAGAGATGAGTGCCCAGGAGTTTGAGAATTACAAATTACACCGCCGCTTTGATCGTATGGGACGGTTGGTGGGTGATTTGAAGATGAAAAAACTCATGGACTCTCACGTGATGATTATTGGGTTAGGGGGGGTAGGTTCGTGGGTGGCTGAGTCCATCGCGCGATCGGGTGTAGGGCGAATGACTTTGGTTGATTTTGATGAGATTTGTGTCACCAACTTTAATCGCCAGATTCATGCCCTTCAAGGCTTAGTTGGGTCGCAGAAGTCTGATGTTTTAGCTGCTCGAATGAGGCAGATAAATCCCCAAGCCGAAATCGTCTCTATTCCAAAGTTCTATAATGCGGATTACGCTCATGAAATTTTTGCAACTCGCCCTGACTATGTCGTTGATGCGATTGATAACATTACGGCAAAATGTCACCTTTTGGCTTATTGTAAGGTTGAAGGCATTCCTGTTGTTTGCTCTACCGGGTCAGGTGGTCGGCTGGATCCTTCACGAATTCGGATGACTGATCTTGCGTTTACTCAGGTCGACCCTTTAGCACGCCAAGTGAGGAGAATTCTCAGGGAACAGTATGGTTTTACATCCGATGAGAAGACCCCTTTTGGTATTCCTGCGGTTTACTCTGATGAACCCCCTATGGCACCAGTTGAGCTTCATTATGATGGAGGTAAGGGGTTTCGTTGTGTGTGTCCTCAGGGCGATAATCCTTATTTTAATTGTGACAATCGAAACGTAATTCTTGGGAATGCAAGTTTTGTCACGGGTGCTTTTGGTTTGCATTGTGCCTCTTGGATTGTCCGAGATATTATTGGAGAAAGTAAATCGCTGTGACTTCCAATCCAAAAAAAAAGACAAAAGGTTTGCTTCTCATCAATGTAGGAACTCCTGATGGAACGTCTCCTGAGCAAGTGAAGAGGTACTTGGCAGAGTTCTTAATGGATCCCTATGTCATTGATGTTCCCTATGTGATTAGATGGTTAATCGTTCATGGTTCAGTGCTCAGGAGTAGACCCGCTGCATCGGCAGAGGCTTATCAGAAGATCTGGACAGAGAGAGGGTCACCTCTTAAGGTTGCTTCTGAAGAGTTGGCGCGGCTGGTTCAAGAAGACCTCGGGGATGAGTGGGTGGTCGAGTATGCCATGCGCTATCAGAGTCCTTCAATTCGACAGGTTTTAGAGAGATTTCATGCACGAGGGGTTTTTGATATTGAAGTATTGCCCCTCTACCCTCAGTACTCACTGGCTGCTACTGAGACATCGATTCAATGGTCTATGAAGCAAGCGAAGGAAGTGGATTCTAATATGAAGCTTTATTTTAGAAAACCTTTCTTTGATCAGTCATTCTTTATTGAGTCCTTTGTGAAAAATGTACAGAAGGCGATAAACGAATATGCCTATGATCACATTCTTTTTAGTTTTCATGGGCTGCCTGAGCGTCAAGTCAAGAAAGTCAATGCATCCATCAATGAGTGTTTGTCTCAGGAGGGGTGCTGCAGCAAGATGAATGACCGTAATCGGGATTGTTATCGCGCTCAAAGTTTTGAGACAGCACGACTCATTGCTCATTCCCTTGGTCTCGATCCAATGGATTACTCGGTGGGATTTCAGTCTCGTTTGGGTCGGACTCCTTGGATTCGTCCCTATACGGATGATCTGTACCGAGAACTTGCTGTTCGGGGTGTAAAAAAACTCCTCGTTGTGTGCCCTGCTTTTGTTGCAGATTGTTTAGAAACTCTTGAGGAGATTCAAATGAGGGGGCGGGAAGAGTTTATGGGTCATGGCGGAGAGGATTTGATGTTGGTGCCGTCATTGAATGCTGAGCCTCATTGGGTGAGGGGAGTGTCTTCTTGGGTAAGGCAAGGGCATGGGTGAATTGGATCATTTCAATTGGGCTCATTGAGTTTTGAGTTAAGCCATCGTGTTTTTTGTAGTTTTTTAGTTAAGTTATCGATCTGATGCTTGACGATAACGGTTCAAATTGTTAGGAGAAGAGTGAAAGGAAATTTTTGAAATGGCTGTAACCATCCGTCTTTCTCGTCAGGGTGCAAAGAAAAACCCTCAATATTTGATCGTCGCAGTGGATTCCGAAAAGAAGCGAGACGGCGCATACTTGGATAGACTTGGACATTATTTTCCTAAGGCTAAAGAAGCTAAGGATAAGATCCAAGTTAACCTAGAAGCTGTGCAAGCTTGGAGAGCAAAAGGCGCTCAATTCTCACAAACGGTTGGACAACTGATTAAATCCTTAGCAAAATAAGGATTGCGATCAAGGTCTAAATCTGGTCGTGCCTAGCTAAAAGAGTAGCTGTTGCTAGTGAGTATGAGATTATATCTCAAACCCGTAGTAGAGTGCTTTATATCTGATTGAAGGAGAGTGCACGATGTCTGATCGATCAAATGTGGGACAATCTGATAAAAACTTAAGCGAACTTTCAAAAATGATCAAGTATATCGCTAGGATGCTAGTTGATTTTCCTGATCAGGTAGAAGTCAATGAAGTCACAGGCGAGAATACAACTGTGATTGAGTTAAAAGTCGCTAAAGAAGATCTAGGAAAAATCATTGGTAAGCAGGGTCGAACTGCAGGAGCGGTTCGAACCGTGCTCAATGGCGCATCAACGAAACTTCGAAAAAGAACAGTTCTCGAAATTATTGAATGATTCTTAGGAATGGAAGGGTCTGATGTCTTCAAAAGTAGAGTTGCATTTTATGACTCTATTTCCGGAGATGTTCGGGCCTATTCTACATTCTAGTCTACTTGGAAAAGCCCAGCAAAATGGGCTTGTTTCTTACCATGTGACTCATATTCGTGATTTTGCCCAAGATAAACACCGCACCGTGGATGATACTCCCTATGGCGGGAGTGAGGGGATGCTTTTAAAAGCTGATGTACTTTATTCAGCTTGGAAGTCTATTGTGGGCGAGTCTCATCATGAAAAAACACTTACCGTGCTTCTTTCTCCGCAGGGAGAGAAGTTTAAGCAAGAGATAGCCAAGGAGATGGCTTCATCGGCTTACTCTCGCATTATTTTTGTTTGTGGGCATTACGAGGGTGTTGATGAACGTTTTATTGAGTTGTGTGTGGATCGTGAGATCTCTATTGGGGATTATGTGCTTACAGGTGGAGAGTTGCCTGCAATGGTGATTGCAGATACAGTGACTCGGTTGATTCCTGGTGTGGTAGGTAATGATCGCTCAGTGACTGAAGATAGTTTAGAGGGTGGTCTATTGAAATACCCTCAGTACACCCGCCCCAGAAGCTTTATGGATTTAGAAGTCCCTCCTGTTTTGCTCAGTGGCAATCACGGAGTTATTGAGGCCTGGCGTAAGGCCCAAATGCTCAAGAGAACTCAAGAAAAACGACCTGATCTATGGATTCAGTATCAAGAGTCCTTGAAGCAGAAGTCTTGAGTTTCTAACCTCATTTTTTACTTTTCAAATACAAGAGCTTTTAAATCGACTTGATCAAACTCAGGTCAAATGGTAAGGAATTAATCCTCGTGTCAGTACCTGTATATATAGCACTTCTGCATACTCCAATGGTGAATCGAAAAGGTGATATTGTCACCACTTCTGTCACTAACCTGGATATTCATGATATTGCTCGATCTGCACGGACTTTTGGCGTTCAAAAGTACTTTGTAGTGACTCCCATTGAGGACCAGCACGAGCTCATGGAGCGAATTCTTGGGCACTGGAGAACGGAGCGTTCTCAGCAATATCACCCGGATCGAGTTGAGGCAGTTTCAGTCGTTCAGATGAGTCGCTCTTTTGAGGAAGTGAAAGATTTTATTCGTACTGAGCATGGTCAGAACCCTGAAGTGGTTCTTACTGATGCTCGGTCTCTTCCGAAGTCTGTGAGTTATGACGAATACCGTCGGGAGCTTGCAGACCCAAATCGACCTCAGAAACCTATTTTGATAGTTTTTGGGACAGGTTGGGGAATTTCGGACGTCTTCTATCCCGAGGTGCACCGAATCCTAGCGCCGGTGTACGGGCCAGGAGGTGCAGAGGGGTATAATCACCTCTCCGTTCGTTCAGCTGTCGCGATTATTCTCGATCGGTTGTTCGGACAGTAAACCGGCTTAGAGTTTTATTTTTGTTTCAATCTAAATACCCTTTCTTGAGGAACAAGAAAGAAGCAGATTGAGAGAAAAAGAGGGTTCTAGGTGTCATGTTTGCTAGGCTTTTCACACAGAGTTTTTTAGTGAGGAATTGAAAATGGCAAGTACCAAAATGAAGCATCGTAGAACTTCAAAGGGTAAGTTCGTAGGACAAAAAGGATTGATGGATCGTATTGCAGCAGCAGTTGATGCTGCTAATATTCGTTCTGATATTCCAGCATTTAGTGCTGGAGATACTGTTAAGGTTCACGCCCGTATTAAAGAAGGCGAAAAAGAACGTATTCAGATTTTCGAAGGCGTAGTGATTGCAAAGTCCAATCGCGGCGCTGGCAAATCTTTTACAGTACGTAAGATTTCACACGGTGTAGGTGTTGAGAGAATTTTCTTAGAAACTTCTCCAAAAGTGGCAAAAATTGAAGTTGTGCAAGAAGGTCGAGTGCGCAGAGCTAAGCTTTACTACCTCAGAGGTCTCGAAGGTAAGGCTGCTCGTATTGAGCGCGAAGTGGAAACCTTGGCTGCATCTGCAGCTTCTGCTTCTGCTCGTGCAGCAAAGAGCACATCTGCGAAGTAATTTTAGAGTCAGTTATTTTTCTGGGTCATCACTCAAGTTTGCTTGAAATGATCTAGAGGAGTAAGAATCTAAAACTATCAAAGCTTAAAGGGTCCTTAATGAAGATTAATTTTCTCATTAAGGACCTTTTTTTATTTGTCCTTTAAAAAGCGTTGATCTCAATGTGGCTCATGAGTTTCATTTTTGGATAGAGTGAATAAGCTCTTGATAGATCAGTGATACTATTAGGTTCTTTGGAAATGCTGATAATGCACTTATAGGAGTTCTCACTTCCCTGAGTTTTGATTAATTTCCCGAAGGCTTCATGAGGGTTGATTCCAGAAGTGAGCAGGAGCTGGTCGTCGTAGTACATGAGTCCTCTCTCTTTAAGAGGAGCTTCTGGATTCGCTTGCAGGGAGGATTGAAATTCCTGAAGCTGGGGTGAGAGAAGTAGAAGATATTACTTTTCTTACCCGAAGCGGATGGAGTCAGAATCAAAATGGAGGGGATGCGATTCCGTACTTGAGGCCTTCTGTTGTTGAAGAGAGAATCGAGTTTTTTCAGGGACGAGGAGAACTTGAAAAGTTTTATGAGCTTAGGGTAAAGCCCGTGAGCTATATTGCTGAGTGAGGCTTATATTTATTGAGGAGTTGAGGAAGTAAAGAGCACAGTCTTAGCTTCTATTTTATTGAATATGGCCAATGATTTAGGGTTACTCCTGAAGTCAGGGGCCTTTTTTATTTCTTTGGATTTCAGAGTCATCGAAGATGGTTAGTGGTTAACCGCGAGGAGTCAGAAAACAAAAAGCATTGCTCTTTTTAGATTTGAAGGCTAGCTTGAACTTCAAAAAAAGGTCCAAATCGTGAGAGAAAAAAAAAGTAAGCCTAACTCTTCCTCTTTAAAAAAGACTCAAAACCCACTCAACTTCAGTCCTACACTCGAGCTTGAAGAGGGGCTCGGATATCCAGCAGTTCTTGTTGCGGGAGTAGATGAAGTAGGGCGAGGCTGTCTTGCAGGTCCTGTTGTTGCTGGAGCCGTGCTGCTTCCTTCTTGTGTGGATTTTGATGCTCACCCATGGCTTAGAAAAATTCACGATAGCAAGAAGCTCAGCCCACAAGTCAGAGAAGAACTAGCTCCCTTAATTCATCAATGGGCGTTAGCAACTGGTATTGGAATGGCTACTGAGGCTGAAATTGATCAGTTCAATATCTTTCATGCTTCACATCTGGCTCTCATTCGAGCTGTTCAGGCTCTTCAGGTCAAACCCCAGCAGATCTTAGTAGATGGAAAGTTTCTCCCTAAATCAGGTTTTGCAGCTCCTGCTGTGGCCGTCGTCAAGGGCGATCAAAAATCTCTCAGTATTGCAGCAGGCTCGATCATTGCGAAGGTATGGCGGGATCAAGTCATGGATGAACTTGAACGAAAATACCCAGGCTATGGGTTCGTCACTCATAAGGGATACCCCACGCCAGCTCATGCAAAAGCTCTCAAGGAACTTGGAGTTTCCAGTGTGCATCGCCGCTCGTTTAAGACTGTTGCGGAGTTACTCTAGGCTCTATTTTTGATTGTTCTCAGCGACTTGATTGCTCTGAGTTAGTGATCAAGTGCATTCTTCGATGTTTCATCAGAGTCAAAAAAATCAAAGAGCTGATCTTGATCAAATGCCCGAATTAATTGCCTAAATTCACTTTTGACGTTCATGTATCTAGGCTTAGACGGAGCTGATGCATTAAACTCTTTAAGGATTTGAATAAAGGCTGAAATGCCTGTAGATCCTACAAACTCAAGTCCCTTTAAATCAAAGATGATTTCACGGGGTGCTTGATCTGAGTTTGAGATTCTTCTTAACTTTTGAAGATCTTCCCGAAGAGCCTCATGGGTGTCGTACTCCAAAACTCCATCAAAATTCACAACGAGTGTAGATTCAGTTCTCTTCATCCGAGTTTTCATTGAATTGCCCCTTATTCAATCTTATTATCTCTCTCACTATGAGTCATACCAAGAGGCAATATTTACCCAATGGATTGTGGATTGTTGCAACCCCCATTGGAAACCTAGCTGATCTATCTCCCCGCGCACAGTGGGCTCTGACCGATGCAGATGCAATTTTGTGCGAAGATACAAGAAGGACTGCGCCTTTGCTGTCTGCTTTAGGTCTCGGACAGAAAATTCAATCCCTACATCGACTTGATGCGCACACCACAATTTCGAAGCTCAAACACTGGGTAAGTCTTCTTGAGGCAGGGAAAAACCTTCTCCTCGTCTCAGATGCAGGTACTCCTGCTGTTTCTGATCCTGGTGCACAACTCGTAGCTTTAGCTCATGAAAAAGCAGTGCGGGTCACACCCATTCCAGGAGCATCAGCAGTTCTTACTCTTCTTTCCTCTGCTGGGTTTGAGTCCGGTGAGTTTACGTTTCGTGGGTTTTTTCCCCGTAAGAAAAATGAACAAACTCAGGAGCTCAAGAGTGTTTCTCATTCATCCTTATCCAACGTGATGATTTGGTTTGAAAGTCCTCAAAGAATTCTAGGTACCCTAGAGACACTAGTAAAGGAGTACCCCTTGGTTCGTACTGTGGTGGGTAAAGAGTTGACTAAGATTCATGAACGCCTATTCGTAGGAACTGCTCAGCAGGTGTTTGAGCTAGTTTCGTCTGAGATCACTGAGCAGGGACCTCTGGGTGAGTGGTGTTTTGGAGTTGAGTTTGAAAAAAGTGCATCTAGTGAGCAGGAAAAAGGGAGTGCACTTGAATTTGCAGGACTAGCACTTCAGTGCTTACTGGAGTGCGAAGTGAGTCCCTCGATAGCGGCAAAAAAAGTAAGTCAAATCTTTGGCATCTCTAAGAATGAGCTTTATTCTTTAGCGCTGAAGCAAGCAGGAAAAAAATAATCCCGAAAAGAGTTGACCCATCCGCGTTCCTCCGTAGACTTAAAGATGTGGTTGTGGAATAAATCCATGGACGGATTTCGGCTTGGATTATGCATTTTGATTTGTGGGCCTCAGGGGAGTTAGGATGATTCTTGTCTGGGGCATTTTTTTTGTAAGAATTTGTAAAGGGCAGGAGGCCCATGCCAATTCAAAAAAAGTCTAAAGCAAAAACAAAACAGAAGAAAAATAAAGTAGACAAAAAAAATAAAACTCAAGATCTTCTACTTCAAATTCAACTTCTCGAGAAAGAAATTAGTTTAGCTATAGGGACTCTAGAGGAAAAGCTTAGTCAATTAGAGTGTCTTAACCAGTTTTCAGGTCAAATGAGTGCAACCCTCGATTTAGGTGAGATTAGAGAGCAAGCGATTGAAGCCACTTGTAAAATAGTAGGATGTCAGAGTGCAGTACTTCTCTGGGTAGATCAAAAGAAAGGAGAGCTTTTCTACAAGCACTCCTCTGAATCGGCAAATGACGGACCTTTAGTTGAAGTTAGGATTCCAATAGACGACCAAACTTTAGCTGGATGTGTGGCTATGAGCGGTGAATGTATCCTGATGAATCATTTTCAAAAAGATCCAAGGGCTCAAGCCTCTCGGAACTATCAACCCACGATTCAGGTCAAGAGTGTAATTTCTATCCCATTAATTGCCCATGGCAAGCTCGTGGGAGTTTTAGAAGCCGTAAACAAGCTCGATACAATCCCGCCTAGAGAATCACAGTTTTCTTGGCCCATTTTTTATAGTGAAGATCAAGCTCTCTTAAGCACTCTTGCTCATCAGGTCTCAATTGCTGTTTCAAATTCACTCTTTTATTCTGAGATTCAGCAAAACTTTTATGACACCGTTGAGGCCCTTGCTGAAGCTATAGAGAAAAAAGATCATTACACGGGTGGGCATACGAAGAGAGTTGCCCATTTTGCGATGGCCATTGCAAAAAATATGAAGCTTACTCCTCCTCAACTCAAGACAGTGCGCTTGGGTGCTATCCTTCATGATGTGGGTAAGATTGGAATCGATGATCAGATCCTCAAGAAGGATGGAGCATTAAATGAGGACGAATGGAAGTTAATGAAGACTCATCCGCAGCTTGGCTTTGAAATTATGCATCGTGTAGAAGGGATGTATGAAGTTACGCATGGGATTCGCTTTCATCACGAGCGCTGGGATGGGCGAGGCTACCCTAAAGGACTCAAGGGTGAGGAAATTCCGCTTGTAGCTCGAGTGATCTCTGTCGCTGATGCCTATGATGCAATGGTGAGTAATCGCCCGTATCGACAAGGTATAGGAGTAGATCGAGCCTTTGATGAAATCGTTAAAAATCAGGGGACTCAGTTCGATCCGACGGTAGTGGAAGCCTTCATTCGAGCCTTCGAGAGCGGACAGATGGGGAGAGGCTCCGGACAGAGAAAAAAACAGGACCAAAAAAATCTGAAAAAGGCAGCTTCCTCGTAATCATCTTTTTTAGTGGATTTGAAGTACGACTTCTTGCTTCACGGCAAATACCCTGCTAAGTTTTGGCCTAAATGGCATGGTTTGATGACTTAAAAACACCCAGGATTAAATCTCAGGTTTCGCAAAGGCCCTCTAAGGTCCCGGAAGGGCTTTGGGTTAAATGTGTTCAATGTGGAGAGATTCTTCAGTCCAAGATTCTAAAAGATCATTTTCAGGTCTGTCCTGAATGTTCGTATCATTTTAGAATGTCCGCAGGAGATCGAATTGCCTCTCTTGTTGATCCGGGCTCATTTGATGAGTATGCTGAGAGCCTAGTTTCAACGGATCCACTTGAGTTTGATGATCTCAAACCTTACAAGGCGAGGTTAAGGTCGGCAGCAGGCTCTACAGGCTTAAAAGATGCATTCATTGCGGGTCGAGCTAAGATAGATGGACTTCCTCTTCATATCGGAGCCTTTGAGTTTAAATTTATGGGCGGGAGCATGGGGGTCGTGGTTGGTGAGAAGGTCACCCGTGTTTTTGAAGGTGCTTTAAAAGAGAAGGTGCCAGCCGTCATCGTCTCTGCTTCTGGCGGAGCAAGAATGCAGGAGGGAATTTTATCTCTCATGCAAATGGCAAAGACAACAGCCTTGGTGAGTCGTTTGAGAGATTATGGTATTCCGTATATCTCAGTGTTAACTGATCCAACCACTGGGGGGGTGGCAGCTTCATTTGCTATGTTGGGTGATGTGATTCTTGCTGAGCCAGATGCGTTAATTGGTTTTGCAGGTCCCCGAGTCATTGAACAAACAATTCGTCAATCCTTACCTGAGGGTTTTCAGAGGAGTGAGTTTTTACTCAAGCATGGTTTTGTGGATCGTATTGTGCCACGACCAGAGCTTGCTCAAGAGCTCAAGCAATGGATGTGGCGATTGGGACGACAAACGTGCCGTTTCCCAAAAGAAGCTTAATCTTCAACCCAAGTTTATTTGGAAGTTACGGGGCAAAATTACGGTTTGTACTGTTCTTCTTTGTCTTGTTATCATTTGCAATTTTATCATTCAATCAACTCGGTCTTGCTCTAGATACGATTCAAGGGCAAATTCATTTTTCAGCGGATCAACAGATCTGGGATCGTAAGTCTAATATTGTAGAGCTCAAGGGCCATGCCATGGTCAATAGGCCTGGAGAATCTATTTCAGCTGACCACATTAGACTTAATCTTTCTTCTTACGACTTACTTGCTGAGGGAAAAGCAACATTTATTACATCAGAAGCAATTATTTCAGGAGAGCTACTGGATTTTAATCTTCTGAGTCGATTAGGTCGTATTGAGAAGGGAAGGGTTACCACTGAGAGGTTTTCACTTCGTGGTGAAAAACTTGAAAGAGTTGCGGACGATCATTATATTTCGGAGTGGGGTGATTACACGACTTGTGTTGATTGTGCTCCAAGTTGGTCATTTGAAGCAGAAAAAATTGATTTGAGAACTGAGAATTATGCTCATTTTTCGAATGTATTCACTCGAGTTAAGGATGCCCCTTCTCTTTGGATTCCATACCTGATCTTTCCTACAAAGACCAAGCGCCAATCTGGTCTACTTTTTCCGAAGTTTAGTTTCGGGAGTGGCGTTTATGGAAGTACTGTTGTACTTCCCTTCTTTTGGGCGATTAATCGTAGTGCGGATATGACCTTTGGGTTTGGGTTGTATTCAGCCATGGGTCCTCGATTTGAGTGGGAAGGACGTTATGCTCTTACTCATGGACGGGCTAATACAAATTTTTCTTTGATTAGAGATAAGAGTTTTAACTCAAGTCTGCAGAGCGCTACTGGGGCCACTCAAGGCTATCGATGGGGTCTTGAGGTAGATCAGCTTTATGAGTTTTCCTCGGGCTTAACTCAGTATCTTAATATTAAAGAGGTTAGCGATAATTTTTATCCCTATGTTTTTAATAGCGATTTGAGGGCACCCTACGAAGCATTTTTAACCTCAAAACTACAGCTCAATTATGAGACTCAGAATACAAGTACTTATCTTGGACTCTATCGATATAGAAATTTACTGAATACTCAGCCTGGTGATGCAAACGCTGCTTATCGGGGTTTTGATCCAAGAACGGTTCAAGTGTTTCCTAGATTGGTGAGTGTTTATAGAGATCAGATGCTGGTAGGACCCCTTCTGATGGGGGGATTTAATTTTGAGGTGAGTCGTTTTACCAGGCAAGCATCATTTTTTGATTATGATGAGACGAGTGTTCCATTTGGACAGCTGCCTCCGGTACTTGCTCCTGCATTTCGTCCTGGGATCGACCCGATTCGTACGGGTGTGCGTTTTTCCTTTGCACCAAAAGTATACTCTACTTTTAGAATCTCTGATGTCGTTGGGCTATCTCCGTCTCTGGAGTACCGCGGCTTTGTTTATGGGTTTGATTCTCAAGTGAGGCCATCTAGTCTTTCAAGGGGGTATTTTGTTTTTCAAACAGATTTAAGTACTCAGCTAGAAAAAATTTATGATTTTCCTGAAGATTCTGTATATCCAAAAGCGAAGCATTTGATCAGACCCCTTTTAACATATTCTTATATCCCGGGTTTTCTAACTCATTTGAGTAACTCAGATCACCCTTTTGTGAATCAGGTAAAATGGGGTCAACAACTCAATCCGAATAAATCTTTTAGTTACAATTATTACTTTGATGCCTATGATATTGTTCCTATTACTTATACTCAAAATAATGCTAATTATTTTGTGCCACTTGGAAACTCGCTTTCTTATGGTTTAACCTCTCAATGGATCCGTCGCCACGATGTCAAGGGAGAGGCTGCTCCCCAGTATCAAAATGCGGTAGAGCTTAAGGCTGGTCAGGCGATTAATTTTCTAGAGTTCTCCCAGCCTTTAGTGCCATCAGATAGGCGGCCGTTTACCAGGATGTTTGCTTTGCTGAATCTAAGATTTGATGGGTTTGAGATGCAAACTAATTATACCTTCTATAAGGACTTGCCATCCACTTACCATTTATCTCGACACGCAGTGAGTACAACAACATCTTTTGTTTTTGTTCGAGAAATTCATCAAAAAGTTTTAACATTTGATCGTAGCTTGTCTTTGTCTTATGGCTTTGATGACTTGATTGGATTGAACTCGGCTACCGCAATTTTACGATTTTCAATCTCCGATTACTTACAGCCTGCAGCAAATGTGAGTTATGGATTTAAGACGAGTGTGCCAGGTACTTTTGGTCAGTGGCAAAGAGTAGGAGCTTCACTTTTAATTCAAAGTCCATCTCAGTGCTGGAGATTTGTTCTTTCTGCAAATTACGCACCTGGGCCAGGTTTGAGATGGTCTCCTGACTTTTCATTAAACTTGGTCGGCAGCGGTTTTGAGACGATTTCGTCTTTTGGACAAAATAAATAAGTCTTTTGAGCTCTTTTGTAAGTATTAATGTAAGAATTAATATTTGGGCCAGGAAAAAATTGCCTGATTTTTCATCAGATCTGGATGTTTGCCTTGAACGAAAATCGAGTTTAAACTAATACTGATAAGATGATGAAGATTTTAGTATCAAATGATGATGGTGTGCATGCTCTAGGGCTAAAAGTGCTCTATCAGGAGTTAAGAAAGTTAGGTCAGGTGTGTGTTGTAGCTCCTTTAGAAGAGAGAAGCACTACCGGTCATTCGCTTACGATTCATAAGCCATTAAGACTTTTACAACTAGATCGGGATTTTTATGGGGTGAGTGGTAGCCCCGCAGATTGTGTGTATTTGGGCATTCGAGAGGTCCTCAAGGGAATGCCTGATTTAGTTATTTCTGGAATCAATCGAGGAGCTAATCTGGGGCAGGATGTCTATTATTCGGGCACAGTCTCTGCAGCTCGAGAAGCTTGTATTCTGGGCATACCTTCAATGGCTGTGAGTTTGGATATTAATTTTAAAAAACCTCATCTTGAGGATAAGCTGCATTATGAGGCTGCTGCAAAAATTGCCTATCGAGTATTGAAATTAAGTAAAAAGTTAAAGGTGCCTAAACATACGCTTTTAAATTTGAATGTGCCTGATTTGCCGCTCATGAAAATTAAAGGAATACGCTTTGCTCGCCAGGGATTCAGATTTTATAGCGGAAATATTTTGAGAAGAACGGATCATCGAGGAAAAGACTATTTCTGGGTGGGTGGCCAATATAAGGGTTTTAAGAGGGATCAGGGCACTGATTGTGCGGTGATTGAATCCCAATACGCATCACTGACGCCACTCAAATTAGATTCAACTGATCTGGATTGTTTAGTTGAGTGGCAGGAAAATGGGCTGGACGCTCAAATTTTTAAGGGGAATCCATGAGGGATCTGAAAGCTTTTATTTTGATGATTCTCACCCTGCTTTACTCGGGTGTTGTAGGTTGTGTGAGTGCTCGTTTGCTTCCAGAGCCTATGCGTCAAAAGAGACTTGGACTTTTTGATCGGTTGTCCTCAGAAGCAGAAGCTCCAGTTGAGACGAATGCTGAACTTGCTTTAGTGAAAGATGATCATTTAATTTCTAAGGATAGATCAGAAGATCCTGCTCAGTTTTTTAAACCTGGCAGAAAAAAAAGCCTAAGGTCACGTCCACAGTTGTCTGAAGGCCCTCGAAGGAGCCTTTCAGGTGAAGATTCTCCGGCTCGAGAGGTTCACTCTAGAGGTGTGGGATCTCATTTAGATTGGCCTTTAGACTCTGTTGAAGTCACCTCTACCTTTGGCAGGCGGGGGAGAAGTTTTCATGAGGGGATTGATTTAAAGGCAAAGCAGGGTACGCCAGTCTATGCGGCTCAGGCGGGGAAGGTTCTCTATTCTGGCTCTAAGATTAGGGGTTATGGGCGGATGGTGATTCTCAGACATAATGGTTCAATTGCTACCGTCTATGCTCACAACTCCCGGCTCATGGTTCGTAAAGGGGAGTTTGTGAAGAAAGGTCAGTTGATAGCCATGACCGGCAATACAGGACACTCTTCCGGTCCTCATCTGCATTTTGAGGTACGCCGTGGCTATGCGGCTGTCGATCCTCTAGTGGAGATGCCTTCAATGGCGTCAGCTCCTCAGGGCAGGGGTCGTGTGCCTGTTAGTCAAACTCTGAGTTCTCAAGAGGTTCTTGAGCTTCAGTCAAAAGACTCTAAATCTTTATAAAGAATGTATATGTAGGTGTTTTTGGAAGCTCTCGGATGTTTGAATGAGCTCTGGGAGCTCGAGATCATTTAGGTTAGTGGTTTAAAAGCTTGTGGGAGATCTATTGTTTAATTTTCTTTCATATGCTTTAAAAAGCTGGGTACATTGTGGTATGCAAACCTAAAGTTTTGGAGCCGTAGTTAAATGGATATAACGGCTGTTTCCTAAACAGCTATTACAGGTTCGATTCCTGTCGGTTCCACCATTCGGAATACCTCCAATTGATGAAAATCATAGGAGGTCTTTTTATTTCAACACCTTACGATTCAAGCACTTACGAGTTCCTAGCAGCCTCAATATTTCGGAATATGTCGCAATATTTCGGAATTCATCTATTTTTCATCTACTTTTCATCTACAGGTAAAGACTTCAAAACGAAGTCCCTGTGGACTTTTCCTAATCTCAAAAGCTTTTTTACAAATACAAAAGGGGGGTCCTATGCCGTGAATGCCTAACCCCCAGAAATGAAAAAAGCCCACTTGCCGGTGGGCTTTCATGAAATCTAACGCGGTCGATCAGTCATCGTTTTTTCTAAACCCTGATCCCCGCTCACAGTCAGGGCTGAAGCTTTGAGCTTCACTCCCCCAAACCATAGATTCCTCTATGCTCGCGGATTC
>Ga0255098_1000282_pt1 | contig 15481 bp, 9 predicted proteins | sample Colum_Atlam_RepC_2_FD_188440 | JGI IMG/M metagenome (GOLD analysis project Ga0255098, IMG submission 188440) | Freshwater microbial communities from Columbia River, Oregon, United States - Colum_Atlam_RepC_8d | ecosystem: Environmental > Aquatic > Freshwater > River | place: USA: Oregon... | reverse complement strand
GACCTGAACCCAATGGAGCGGATTTTTGGACAGGTGTCCGAGGATGACCAGAAGACCGAAGGAAGCTGACGAAGACCAGACCCTAAAAAGCAACAGCGGGCTTTGGGGTGACACACGGATTACACCGCCAAAGCCCGCCGGCCCATCCCCACACGGGGATGAAAGTGACGACGGTTCAACAATCCCTAACTTGGGGAGTGAACAAAAATGGGGAGAACGGACCAATGGATAGAGGTTCGAACCCAACTTGGTCAAGCCCCTCTTTTGGTCCCCTTTTGACAACGCAAACTCTAGGTTTCCGAATCCCGAATTCAAATCCGGAACAGTGAATTTCTGGTGTCGGCCCGCTCATGGCTCCGGGCCCGGAAAGACAGGCCTTTACCACGCACCGAAGGAATCCTTTTGGGCGATTTGATCCGGATACGGACGCGCCCAACCCCTGGCAACCGCCGAACCGATCACTCTTTCTTGGAGTCGGAAGAACCTGGGGAGGTTTGAGCCCAGCGCTGATCCCAACGGACTTGCATCTCAGAAGGACTCACCCGTTCCACGGGTTGGGAGACCATCCATTCGTGGCCGTCCGGATCGCGAAGCAATGCGCATCGATGTCCGTGGAAGTGGGTCTTGGGAGCTTGCAGCACCGCCATTCCGGCGGCCACACACCGAGCGGTGAGCGCATCGGCGTCGGTGACGAAGAGACAGAGGCGAACCTTGGGCCGCATCAGAGGCATTGCAGAAAGGGTCGCTGTGGGTGGGGCTTCTTCTTCCAGCAGAAGGAGCGGTCCATCGCTCAAGCGAATTTCCAAATGAGCCCATCGACCGGTGGCCGGATCGACGAGGTGATACAACTCCACCGCCCCGAAGGCTGCCGAATAACAATCCAACGCCTTACGGGCATCCGCCACGCTGAGCACCGGAGCCAACGAGGGATAGTCGGTGGGTTGGTCCTGAAGCATGGGGAGAAACCCTTCGATCGACGGAGACCGCCGATCCGGTCCACCCAAAGTCTCTGCGTGGAATCCCGGACCGCAACGGACGAATCAGTGGTACTCTTGAATCGTTTTGACCGCGTAGCCCTGACGCTGCAGGGCGGCAATGCCCAGCGCCGCCGCCTTGGCACCGCTGATGGTGGTCATAATGGGGGTGCCCGTGATGACGGCGGTGGTCCGGATCTTGATCTCGTCCTCACGGGGTGCCGCTCCGCTGGGGGTGTTGATCACGAGCTGGATTTCCTTGTTCTTCAGGAGATCCACGATGTTCGGACGACCTTGGAGCACCTTGAGGGTGCGTACCACCTTGAGTCCGGCCGCCTCCAGTCGGGCCGCCGTGCCATCGGTGGCCACGAGTTCAAATCCGAGTGCCAGATAGCTCTTGGCCACTTCCACCAAGTCCTTCTTGTGGGCGTCAGCGATGGAAATGAACACCTTTCCGCTCAAAGGCAGCGGGGAATTGGCCGCCATCTGAGCTTTGGCGTAAGCCACGCCCAAGTCGCTGTCCAAGCCCATGACCTCGCCGGTGGAGCGCATTTCCGGAGACAACAAGATGTCCTGCCCGAGGAACTTGTTGAACGGGAAGACCGATTCCTTGACGGCCCAGTACTTCGGCCATTCTTCGGCGGTGAAGCCCAATTCCTTGAGGGTTTTGCCGGCCATGACCTTGGCTGCCAGCTTCGCCAGGGGGCGGCCGATGGCTTTGCTGACGAAGGGCACGGTGCGGGAGGCCCGAGGATTGACCTCGAGCACGTAGACGACCTCGTCCTTCACCGCATACTGGACATTCATCAGGCCACAAACCCGCAGCTCACGCGCCATGGCGTGGGTGTACTCGCGGATGGTGTCGATGACCTGGGGCGACAAGGTGTGAGGCGGCAACACCATGGCGGCATCGCCAGAGTGGACACCGGCAAACTCGATGTGCTCCAGCATGCCACCGATGACGATGGTGGCGTCTTTGGGATCAGCGAAATGACCCACGTCGGCGATGCAGTCCACATCGACCTCGGTGGCGTCTTCCAGGAACTTGTCCACCAGCACCGGGCGCTCAGGCGACGCCTCGACGGCAAACTTCATGTAGTGGGTCAGCTCGGCGTCGGAGTAGACGATTTGCATGGCACGGCCTCCGAGAACGAAGCTCGGACGCACCAGGACCGGGTAGCCGAGACGGTGACTCGCCTGAAGGGCCTCTTCGGCATTGGTGGCCAGGCCGTTGGGGGGCTGGGGGATTTCCAGCTTGTTGAGCATGGCCGCGAAGAGCTTCCGATCTTCAGCGATTTCGATGCTTTCGGGCGAGGTCCCGATGATGTTGACGCCGTTTTTCTTGAGGCCGAGTGCCAGGTTCAGCGGGGTCTGGCCACCGAATTGGGCGATGGCCCCGGAGCAGCCTTCCCGCTCGTAGATGTGCAGGACGTCCTCGAGGGTCAGTGGTTCGAAGAACAGTTTGTCGCTCGTGTCGTAGTCGGTGGAGACGGTCTCCGGGTTGGAATTGACCATCAGGGTCTCAAAGCCGTCCTCCTTCAGGGCAAAGGCCGCATGAACGCAGCAGTAGTCAAACTCGATGCCTTGGCCGATGCGGTTAGGTCCGCCGCCCAGGATCATGATCTTTTTCTTGGCGGACGGGGTGACCTCGTCATCACCACGGTCGTAGGTCGAGTAGTAGTAAGGAGTGTAGGCCTCGAACTCGGCTGCACACGTATCGACCAGTCGGTAGCTGGGCACCAACCCCAACTGCTTGCGTTCGGCCCGCACCTCGTCCTCGGTTCTCCCGGTGAGATGGGCGATCTGGCGGTCGGAGAAGCCGAGGGATTTGGCGCGTTGCAGGAGTTCAGGATTCATCGAAGGACGCAAAACACCTGGAGCAAACCGGAGTCGGGCCTCGGTGTCGAGTCTGCACGGGGCGGAACGGGCCGGCACAGCCGAATTTCACAGCAGTCCGGTCCCCTGGGTCTCCCAGAAGCTTCAAGCCTTGGGCTTGAGCTGCGGGAACAAGATCACGTCACGAATGCTTTCCTGACCGAGGAGCATCATGCACAGACGGTCGATGCCAATGCCGATGCCGCCGGCCGGGGGCATGCCGTGCTCAAGCGAAACCAGGAAGTCTTCGTCGAGCTTCTGCTGCTCGCCGCCCGCTTGATGTTCGAGGGCCTCGCGCTGGGCGATGGGGTCGTTCTGCTCGGTGTAGCCCGGGGAAATCTCCTGGCCATTGATGCAGCACTCGAAGACTTCCACGGTGGTCGGATCTTCCGCGGAGATTTTGGCCAAGGGCACCAACTGCTTGGGCAGATGGGTCACAAAAGTCGGCTGAATGAGTGTGGGCTCGACCAATTTCTCAAAAACCGCGCCAGTGACTTCGAAGTCCTCGTAACCTTCAGCGATGTCACCCGCCAGCTTGAGATCCTCGACCGCTCGACGGCGACGCTCTTCCGGGGAAACGGCAAACCAATCGGCGCCTGCCTTTTCACGGACCAGGTCCTTGTAGCTGGCCCGGCGCCAGTGGGACAGATCGATGGTCTTGAAGACATCGCCGTCGGCATTGCGATGCTCAATCTGGAGTGTGCCGACAACGCTGAGGGCTACGTGCCGGATGAGGGACTCAACGGTTTCCATCATGGTGGCATAGTCGCCATAGGCCTCGTAGGCCTCGAGCATGGTGAACTCGGGATTGTGCCTTCTGGAAAGGCCTTCATTGCGGAAGTTGCGACCAATTTCGAACACCTTGTCGACACCGCCGACCAAAAGCCGCTTGAGGTACAACTCCAAGGCGATGCGCATGTAGAACTCGCAGCCCAGGGCATTGTGGAAGGTCTTGAACGGCTGGGCGGCTGCCCCTCCGGGAATGGCCTGCATCATCGGCGTTTCCACTTCGATGTAGCCGCGTTGATGGAAGAAACTCCGGATTTCCTTGAGGATCAGGGATCGCTTCAGGAAGACCTCCTTCACCGGTTCATTGGCGATCAGGTCGAGGTAGCGCTGACGGTACCGGGTTTCGGTGTCTTCGAGTCCGTGCCACTTGCCGGGCGGCGGACGCAAGGACTTCCCGAGAGGGGTGAAGGACTCAACCTTCACGCTGGGCTCGCCCATGCGGGTGATGAAAAGGGTGCCTTCAATGCCGATGAAATCAGCCAGATCCAAGAGCTTGAAGATTTCGGCCGCATCGTCACCGAGCACCTTGGGCTGAATCCAAAGCTGGATCCGGCCGCTGACATCGCGCAAGTCAAGGAACTGACTCTTACCCATGTCACGGTGGGCCGTGATGCGGCCCGCCAGACGAACACGGGTGCCCTCGGGCAAGCCCACGGGATCACCCTTGGGCTCGGGCGATTTGTTCCATTCCGCCCAACGGGCCAACTCGGCTCGAACGGTACCGCACTGGGCATCGGGTCGAAACGAGTTCATGAACGGGTTGACGCCCCGTGCATTGAGTCCGGCCAGATTCTGGCGGCGCTGTTCGATCAGGGAATTGGTGTCCTCCATGGGGAGCAAAAGTCTGGAATGGCGTGCTTCCCGCGGCATTCCGCGGAGGGACCATTCAACCCGATGGACCGACAGGTTGAGAAGTCAGAAGACGGAGTACCTCTGGGGAGGAAAAAACGGGAAACTGAAACCAGCGCTACCGAACAGCACTGTGAATCGGCCTCGTCGAGGGCCATTCGAACCCTCTTCCCGCCTGCTTCGAGGAAAATGAAACAGGCAATGTGCGGGGATTTTGGAGGTTTCTGAGGTTTTCCGTCCTTTGACAAATCGTGTCAAAGGACGTCCAAGAAATCCGGGCCATGAATCCGCAGATCCATTGCCCCATTCAGCCAATCCGGGCGATCGGGCCAATCCGAAACGGACCAAACCGAACCGAAACGGATTGGCCTCGGGACCATTAGGCCGAGAAAGACTTGCCGCAACCGCAGTTGCTGTGGGCGTTGGGATTGTTGATCTTGAAGCCCCCACCGGTCAGGGCGTCGCTGAAGTCGATGACCGATCCACGCATGTAATTCGCGGAGAACGGATCCACAACCACACCCACGCCATGGAACTCGGCGCCCAAGTCATCCGGACGGCGCTCGTCGAAGACCATGCCGTACTGCATGCCGCTGCAGCCACCGGCCTCCACGAAGACCCGCAGGCTCTTGCCTGCGTTCTCTGCATCACCGGCCAACATGGCCGCAATTTGCTGAGCAGCGCTCTCGGTGACAGTGACAATTGAATCTTGGTCAACCACGGTTTCCATTGCTTCAGGCTAAAAGTGCCCGTCAGGACTGTCAAACCATCGAAAGGGGCTTTCAAAACGGAGTTGGAGTCGATGCAGCAGACCTTTCCTGTGCCGGCTTTGCTCATTTCATCGCCGCAGTCGGAAGGGAAAACAGGGGTTTATTAAACAGGCCGGGGTTCTAAAGCAGGTCCCTTTGGCTGAGCCCATCCGTGCCAACCGCGACGCCACCCAGGGCAAACTCATTGGACTTGGACCCAGTAGAAGAAAATGTCCCCAGGCGGGGGAGTCTCAGTCAGAGACCCACTGGTGAGCCCTTGGGCTATGACCACCGGCGGTCCGTTCCACCCCACCGACCTCAAGACCGAATAGGTACTTCCAGCCCGGGTGGGCCACGACAGTTGGATCGAGCCACCCGGTCCCGGCACGGCTTCGACCCGAGTGGGCGTGACCGTCGGATCGGACAGCAACGTCAGCGACGCCTCTTCACTGAGAATGGAACCTTCGCCGTTGCTGATGCGCACCGTGTAGAGCCCCAAGTGGTCGCGGTAGACCTGAGCAATTCTCAATTCTTGCCGAATGGCACCGGGAAGCGGTTGGCCATTGAGGCACCATTGATAACTCAATGGCTCAGGACCCTGAGCAGAGACTTGAAAGACGGCGCCGCCGCCCTCCGGCACCGTCAGGGACATCGGCTGCCCCGTGATGGTGATGGGTGGCACGGCGGTTCCGGAATCCGAATGGGTATCTCCAGAATCAGGATCCACCGGAGGACCCCCTACCGGAACTCCCATCAGCCTCAGGTGATCGAGGCGCCAAGTACCCACGGTGCTGTAATTGCCACCGACTCCGACATAGGCATCGCCTTCCCAATCCGAGACAAGGTGAATTCGAAGATGAGGATTGTTGGCAATATCAGGCAGGTGAGAGAGATCGGCCGTCAGGGCGTTGGTGAAGACGCTGGGAACTGTCAGGGTGAAAGACGGTCCGGCCATCAGGCTTGGGCCGTTGGTGGAGTACAACACCTGGATACGACGACTCGCCGTGCTGGTGGCCCGGACATCGAACTGGAGGACAATGGACTGGAAACCCACCGTGGAGGCGGAGATTTCGAGACCAGCCGTCTTGGCCCCGGTGCCCTGCTTGAGAAAACCGGAGAGCTGCAGGGCAAAATCAGCATTCGTGGACGGATCGCTCGATCCTGTGCCGGAGGCGGCCGCTGCGCGAAGACCCCCCAAGACGGCCAACGAGCCCGTGCCGGAAGTAGCCCGCAGGAGATCGTTGGTTTGATTGAAATCCCAGAGGGCGATGGGCTTTTGGGATGCCAGCGACAGCGTGCTCAACAGAAGGGCATGAAGAATAAATAGAGCGAGGAATGGGGCTATGCGTTGCAGTTTCATGGGCAAGGTTTTTTGAGAGGGGGAACCTCCATGGCTCCGCCGTTGCCAGAGGGTTCGTTGGGGCCCACGCAGACCTTTCAGAATCTTTCTCACAATCGGATCGCTCGGGATGAACCACCGGTGTTCCCAAAGGTGGGTGGTTCGATGCCGCTGCACGGCGCACTCGGTTTGGGCTCCTGAAATGCCCGTGGCATTTCAGGAATGAGACTCTAACGTCGCCCCATGAGCGTCGCAGATGCAGGTCCGGTGGCGTGGGGAGTGGCCTTGGGGTTGGGAATCGGTGCCGCAATCGGATCGGTCACCGCAGCAGACCTGCCGGCCCCCGGCTTCACTCCGGAGTCCCGCGGTGAACATGCGCTGACGGGCATCCTCGCCCATGTGCGTCCCGGAGTGACCCTGACCAATGCCACGCTCCTCATTCGCGATGGCCGCATCGCCTCGGTGGGTGTCGGAATCAACGTGCCAGCCTCGGCCCGGACTTGGAACCTGCCCGGCGCGCACGTTTACGCCGGATTCATCGATCCGTACCTGACGCTCGGATCGGCGGCCGGCGCGGTGACCACACAGGGCTCCGATTTCCCGGCGACCGGCTCGGGATCCCTCACCTCCGGGGCCCCGCGGTTTTTTGGAGTGCCCGGCCAGGAACGCGATGCCGGATCCCCCGGTCCCGCCCATGGCATTGCCGAGGTGACACCCGAACGCCGAATGATCGAGGGCTTGTCCCCGGATCCCAAGGAATTGGCCGCGCTGCGTGAAATGGGCTTCACCGCCGCCAATGTCGTTCCGGCCAAAGGCATCCTGCGCGGACAATCCGTGGCCATCAGTCTCTCGGACGTGTCACCGAACCGGGCGATCCTCAAGCCCGACACCGCCCAACACGTGGCCTTCGCCGTCGGCGGCGGCGGCGGCGACGCCTATCCCAAATCGCTGATGGGAGTCATCGCCACGGTGAGACAAGCTTGGATGGATGCGGCGTGGTACCGTGCGGATCAGGCCGATTACGTTTCAGCAGGACGCTCCAGCACCCGACCGCGGCCCGAGTTCAACGCGGCCCTCGCTGCGCTCCAACCGACGCTGGGAAGCCCTTCCGCTGCAGGCTCCCAACCGGTGGTCTTCGAAAGCGGCAGTATCCTGATGCAGGACCGGGCGTTCCGGGTGGCCTCCGAAGCGGGGGTACGCCCGCAACTGGTCGCCAGCGGTCAAGAGTGGCGACGACCGGACCTCTTGGCACCCTTGGCCAAGGCGGCCGTTCCGTTCATCGTGCCGCTCCATTTCCCGGCGCTGCCCAAATTCCCGGAGGATTCCGCCTGGGATTCTGTTTCGCTCGACGTGCTGAGGGCTTGGGATTGGGCCCCGGAAAACCCGGCCTTGCTGGCCCGCTCCGGGTTGACCATCGCCCTGACCACCCACTCCCTGCCGGACCGGAAATCCTTCCGAACCCAACTCCGGACCGCCCTCGACCGTGGGCTCTCCGAATCAGATGCCTTGGCCGGAATGACCACGGCACCGGCCGCTTTGTGCGGACTGAGCGACTCCCTCGGCACCCTCGAATCCGGAAAGCTCGCCCACTTGACCGTGGTGGAACCGGGGGGCGGGTTCTTCGATCCGGCCTCTCGGGTCACGGCGGTCTGGATTGATGGCGTGGCCTACGAAACCGATGCCGCCCTCAAGACGCCTGAAAAGAAAGAAACCAACCCGGAGGCCGAAGCCAAGAAGGCTGCCGAGCGGGATCTGGCCAACCGGCGGGTGGCCCATCCCCCCATGGAAGGCCGCGGACCCATTGTTCAACCGGGTTCGGTGATCGTCCGCAATGCGACAATCTGGACCAGCGGTCCGCAGGGCATCGTGTCACGGGCCGACCTGCTGGTGGCCAATGGAAGGATCCAGGCCGTGGGTTCTTCACTGGCGGCCGGTCCGGCGGTCCAGGAGATCGATGGCACCGGGCTGCATGTCACCCCGGGCATCCTCGACTGCCATTCGCACTCCATGATCTTGGGTGCCGTCAATGAAGCGACGTTGCCGAGCACGGCGATGGTGCGCATCGCCGACGTGGTCAATTCCGAGAGCGAGAACATTCACCAGCAACTGGCCGGCGGCACCACGCTGGTGAACTTGTTGCACGGGTCAGCCAACCCCATCGGCGGCCAGAACTGCGTGATCAAACTGCGCGAGGGCGCCACGCCCGAGGCGCTGAAATTCGAACCGGCTCCCGGTGGCATCAAGTTCGCCCTCGGTGAGAACGTCAAACAATCGGGCTGGGGCGACAAGGCAGTGACCCGATTCCCGCAAACCCGGATGGGCGTCGGCACCTTTTATCGGAATCGATTCACCGCGGCCCAGCAGTACCGTGAGGCGTTCCGCAAAGGACGCCAGGCCGACGGCTCGCCGGTTCGGCGGGATCTCGAACTCGAGGCCCTCATGGAAATTCTCGAAGGCACCCGGCTCATCCACTGCCACAGCTACCGTCAGGATGAAATCTTGGCCTTCCTGCGCATGATGGAATCCTTCGGGGTCCGCGTGGCGTCGCTCCAACACATACTAGAAGGCTACAAGGTGGCCGACGAAATCGCCCGTCACGGGGCCGGCGCCAGCGCCTTCGCCGATTGGTGGGCCTACAAGTACGAGGTCATTGATGCGATTCCCTATGCCGGAAGCCTGATGCGGGAGCGCGGGGTGACGGTGAGCTTCAACTCCGACTCCAGCGACCATGCGCGTCGGCTCAATTTCGAGGCGGCCAAGGCGGTGAAGTACGGTGGCACCCCTGAAGCCGAGGCGCTGAAATTCGTGACCCTCAATCCGGCCAAGCAACTCGGCATCGACCACCGGGTGGGTTCTCTGGAATCGGGCAAGGACGCCGACTTCGTGATTTGGAACGGTTCGCCGTTGGACTCCGCCACCCGCTGCCTCGAAACCTGGGTGGATGGGCGTTGCTATTTCCGGCTCTCCGCCGAGTCGGCCCGGGTGAAAGCGCTTCAGGAGGAACGAACCGCCTTGCTCGCCAAGGCCCGCAAGATCGTCGGCGACGGCGGTGAATCGAACGCTTCGGACAAGGTCCGCAAACAGTTCTTCGAACGCGCCCTCGAACAAGCCCGGCACTGGGGCGTGAAAGAGTGTCAGGATTGTCTGGTCCGACAAGCGGAGTGATGGCCGGCGACGTTGCGCCATGAAAATCCCGAATCCGCAACGGACGGCCCGAGGACGACCGAAGGTCGCCGGGCTCCGCACACCGTTGCCGACCCTCCGAGACCGACCTGGACGGCCCGAACAAACGGCACTGCCGCAGGCCTCCGCGGCGGGACAGTCCGAACAGATCGTGATCTCAGGCTGCGATTACCTCGGCTTGTCGGAAGATCCAGTGATCCGGAAAGCCTGGTTGGAAGCTTCGGCCAGCGGGCCGCTCCAGACCGGGGCTTCCCGGGCGACGACCGGTGACCATTCCCTGTACCGCCGCGCCGAAACAGCCATCGCGGACTTCTTCAACGCACCAACGGCCGTCCTCACGGCCACGGGTTACCTCGCATCGCTGGCGGTAGCGCAAGGGTTGCGAGACCAGGCCACTCATGTGGTCATGGATGAATCCGCTCACAGCTGTGTCCAAGACGGGGCCCGCTTGAGTGGATTGCCGGTCATCCCCTTCGCCTCGGGCGACGCCCGCGCGTTGCGTTCGGTACTGCGCGGACTACCCCCATCGGCCCGCCCGCTGGTGGCCACCGATGGGGTCTACGGCATCCGCGGCGGCATGGCGCCACTGGCGGATTACTTACAAGCAATTCCCGCCTCGGGATGGCTTTGGGTGGACGACGCCCATGGCCTGGGATCCGTTGGCCAAACCGGTCGAGGATCACCCGAAGTGTTCGGCCTCCAAGACTCCCGGCTCATCCGCAGCGTCACCTTTTCGAAAGCCATGGGCGTCGCCGGTGGAGCGGTCATTGGCGAAGCCTCGTTGATGGAACACATTCGCAATCGGGCCGGTGCCTATCGGGGATCGTCGGCTCCGCCGCTGGCCATCGCTGCAGCCATCACGGCCGCCGTGGTCCGGGTGCATCGGCTTCCGGGACGCGTCCGTCGGTTGCAGGAACTCGCCCGCCGTTTTTCAATCGCGCTGCCGACCCGGCCGGAAATCCTCAACGATCCCCGGACTCCGGTCACGGCGATCCATCCCGGCGATGCGGCTCAGGCCCAGCGCCTCACCGAAGCCCTGACCCGGGAGGGTTTCATCCCGCCGTGGATCCGCTATCCGGGCGGCCCCGGCGGCGGATTCTTTCGCATCGCACTCAAGGCGACCCATTCCCGAAGTCAGGTCGACCGGCTGTCGCGGGCCATCCGGGCGGGCTTCGAAAAATAGAAGTCTGCCCACTGTCACCCCACACGCCCATTATTGGGGCGACCCGTCGGCTTCCTGAAACCCCGCACCGCGTCGAAGGCGAAACGGGGCGCTACGAACGATTTCCAAGATCAAGCGGGGTGCCCGGTGGCCATCATTCGCCACCGCCTCGGAGATGTGTTTCACCGCGGGAATATCGTAATACTCCACGCCGCGTCCCAACGCATAGGCCAGCATCTTCTCAGTGAGGTGCCGCACGAAGAGCTGCTTGCGCGCCCCGAGGACTTTCTTGAGGGCTTCAGGGCCAACAAAGGCTTCCCCACCCGGCAATTGGCCACTGGCATCCACCGTCTCTCCAGAGACTTCGGTGCGCCATCGACCGATCGGATCGAAATTTTCGAGGGCGAATCCCAAGGGATCCAAGCGCGCGTGGCAGGCCGCACAATTGGGATCCTTACGGTGCTGTTCCAAACGCTGGCGAAAGGTTTGTCCATCCCGCTTCTCGTCGTTCGCAGATAAGGTGGCGACCAGGGGAGGCGGAGGCGGGGGCGGCGTTCCAAAGACTTCTTCCAGCAGCCACTTTCCGCGCAGCACGGGACTGGTCCGCTGGGGATAACTGGTCTGGGTGAGCACCGCCGCCATACCCGTGACGCCACCCCGGCGGCGGTCCGGCAGGGACACGCGGACGAAGGTCTTGCCGCTGACTCCATCGAGGCCGTAATGCCGTGCGAGCTCGGCGTTCACCCATGTGTAATCGCTGTCGAGCAACTCCAGCAGGCTGCGGTCCTCGCGCAGCAATCCGGCGAAGAACTCAGAGGGCTCGGCGACCATGGCCTCCCTCAGGGCCGGCGTGAACTCCGGGAACTTTTGGGGATCGGGGGCCGCGACCGAACCCAAGGTCCGGATGCCCAGCCACTGGCCCACAAACTGTTCGGACAAGGCGCGGGCCTTCGGGTCTGCGAGCATCCGCATCACCTGTGCCTCCAGAACCTTGGGTTGGGACAAGCGCCCGGCATCGGCCAGGGCGAAGAGCGTGGCGTCCGGCATTGACGACCACAGGAAATAGCTCAAGCGACTGGCCAAGGCATGGTCATCAATGGGCGCCGGTGTCTGGCCGGACGGGTCTTGTTCGATGCGGAACAGGAAGTTTGGGGACACCAAGACCGCCTTGGCCGCCGCCAACGTCGCGGCACGCGAATCCGCGCCGCTCCGCCGCGTCCGCTGGTAAAATGCCACAAGTCGGGCCATCTCCGGCGCGGATACCGGACGTCGCCACGCACGCCGGGCCAAGTCGCGGAGATCGCTGGTGGCTGCCGCGGTCTCGGAACGGTACCAGGTCACCGGATGGCGGAAGAGCGCCTCGGGTGGCGCAGCCGCCAAGACTTCCTCAGCGGCCGTGAGGTATTTTTCCAGCAGCAAGGGCGGGACAAACAAGGTGCTGGCGTTGTTGTCGAACCCACCACCGCCGCCGCCATCAGCGGGGAAATCATCGGCCGGACGCAAACTGACACCCAAGAGGTCCCGGACCGTGTGATTGTATTCGGTGCGGCTCAGCCGATGGACGATCTTGGGACCCGGATCCAACGGGATGACGCCCGGGGCGGGGTTGTCGAGCAAGTCCCGGAGACCCTCACTCAGGGCCAGCCGTTCTTCCTGGGTCGGTTGGACCTTGCGGCTCTCCGGCGGCATCAATCGTTCTTCGATTTGACGCACGGCCGTTTCCCAGAGCTTGGGCTGGCGATAAATCGACGTGAGGTTGGTGAATCCGTCGAGGCGCACCCCACCCTTGGCCTTGCGGCCATTGTGACAATCCCAGCAATGCCTCTGCAATTGCGGCAAGAGGTCTTGATGGAAGTCCGCGGCCCAAATCGGCCCCCAGACCACACTCAAGAACAACAATACGATTCGACCCTGCATGTGCGAAATTCCCGACGGCGGGATGTCCTTCGCCATTCAGCGCGGCGATGGCCCGCTGGTGGTTGGAGAGGTTCCATTCCCGTCTGCCGAAGGGTGACCGGTTCGCCCGAACTCGCAACATCCGGCGGAATTCCGAGCGACCGGGCGGGCGTTGGACCGCCAGAAACTTGGGTCCATTCTCGGCGATGGCTCTTCCCGTGGCTCTGGCATTGCTTGGGCGATGGCCGATGGCACTCTGAGGTCGATGCCCACTCCGTCCCGCCTTCTTCTGGTCGCCGCTGGCTTGTTGGCCGTGGGCGGCCTTTTGTCCCGCACCTGGGCCGCTACCAATCCAGCCCCGTTCCACAGCCCGGAGACAGCGCTCGACCGCTATGTGGCCCAACCCGACGCCTCATTTGCCTGGAAAGTGGCGGCCACCACCAACCTCGGCCATTGTCAGGTCACCATCATCGACCTGACTTCCCAGACGTGGCTCACGACCAACGAGGTGAACCGGACACTGTGGAAACATTGGCTGACCGTAGCCCGCCCGAAGGACTTGGCGCACAAGACGGCCTTGCTGGTCATCGCTGGAGGGGCCAACCGGGAAGGGGAGCTTCCCAAGCCCAGTGCCGAACTCACCCGGATCGCCGAGGCGACTCGCTCGGTGGTGGTGGAGTTGAAGATGATCCCCAATCAACCGCTGATCTTCCACCGCGACGGCAAGGAGCGCGTCGAGGACGACCTCATTGCCTACACCTGGGACCAATACCTCCGCACCGGTGACTCCCGGTGGCCGGCCCGCCTGCCGATGACCAAATCGGTGGTCCGCGCCATGGATGCGGTCGGCGCCTTCACTGCGACGCCGGCCGGGGGAGCCCAGGCTGTGGAAACCTATGTCGTGGCCGGGGGTTCCAAGCGCGGTTGGACGACCTGGACGACTGCAGCGGTGGATAAGCGAGTCGTGGCCCTCTGCCCCATCGTCATCGACATGCTGAACATCGAGCCGTCCTTCAAGCATCACTTCCAAGCCTACGGCAACTACGCACCAGCCGTGGGCAATTACGTCGAGCAAGGGATTATGAACTGGCAGGGAACCCCGGAATACCGGGCCCTCATGAAGATCGAGGAACCCTTCGAGTACCGCGACCGGCTCACCCAGCCCAAGCTCATCATGAACGCCTGCGGCGACCAGTTCTTCCTGCCCGACTCATCGCAATTCTACTTCGACGAGCTCCAGGGCCCGAAATACCTGCGCTACATCCCCAACACCGACCATTCGCTCAAGGGTTCCGACGCCTACCCCACGCTGATGGCCTGGCACCATGCCACGGTCAACAAGACCCCCCTGCCCCGGTTCACCTGGAAACAGGAGGCCCCCGGCCGCATCCGTGTGCAGGTCACCGATGCGCCGAAGGCCGTGAAGCTCTGGCAGGCCCACAATCCGAAGGCGCGCGATTTCCGCATGGAGACCCTCGGCCCGGTCTGGACCTCGACCGACCTCACCCCGGACGCCCAGGGAAACTACCTCGGGCAGATCACGCCTCCCTCGGCAGGCTGGACGGCGGCCATGGTCGAATTGACCTACGACCTCGGAGCCGCAGCGCCCCTGAAGCTCACCACGGCCGTCTACGTCACCCCGGACCGCCTGCCTTTCGCCGCCGACAAGCCCGAACTGCGCGTCAAAGGATTCCTGAGTCGCTGAACCCAAGGGTTCCACGCCGGGGACACGCCCGGATCCCCGGCGAAGGCCCGGGTGAGCGGATCGGGCCTCCGAACGCTTTTCGTTTTTTTCGGGGATCCCGCTTTTGTCTGGACAAAACCGGGCACCTTGGGTTCATAGCGATATTCCCCGTAAGAGTTTTCCACCAGAGGACCGTTCTGGTCCAACGCACGGAGTGTGTTGCAGATCGGCGATCGATGGGTGGTTCGAGCGGGTGATCCGAGCCTCATACCCCCAACCATGAAACATTCGATCAACCATCAGGGTCTCTTGGCAGCGGCTGTCGCAGCGGCACTCCTCCAGACACCCCTCACCACGCAGGCAGGTCTGTTCAAGATCGACTTCGGTCATATTGAGAATGAACGCATTCCGGCCGATGCGGATGGCAATCCGCTGGATCCTCAACCCCTCTTGGTCGATTGGGACGTGATTCCCACGTGGACCTTTGGTGATCCCAACGGCAACGTGACCCCCAATACCGCCAGCATCGCCGGAGTTGCCAGCGCCGATGGGACCTCGGTCACCTGGAAACTCAAAGACATCTCATCGAATCCGAACAAGAACGTCACGTTGACCATCTTGGACAACCGGACGCTCGCCGAAAAACTCTCCTCCGACGCGCCGCCCTACATGCTGGGCCAGACCGCCAACAATCCGACCAAGGAAGGCCGGGACGTGGTGTATGACGGGGTCCGCGTTCCCGGTGTGGTCAAAGACGATTACCTGTACCGGAATCCGGATACCGACGGCTCCGAGACGTTGATGCGTATCGCGAACCTCGACCCCGGAACCTACAACGTCACGGTCTTCGAGGGCCGCACCACCGACAGCAAGCGAACCGGCAAGGTCTGGGTGGACGACATCAAGGGCTTGAAGGAACCGGCCACCGAGAACACGGGCAATTACGCCGGCAAGAACGACGCCGGAGACGTGCTGCTCGAC
>Ga0255098_1000279_pt1 | contig 15573 bp, 10 predicted proteins | sample Colum_Atlam_RepC_2_FD_188440 | JGI IMG/M metagenome (GOLD analysis project Ga0255098, IMG submission 188440) | Freshwater microbial communities from Columbia River, Oregon, United States - Colum_Atlam_RepC_8d | ecosystem: Environmental > Aquatic > Freshwater > River | place: USA: Oregon... | reverse complement strand
CTTGTACAACTTGTAATTTAAAAGACATTGTGTAGTCTTTCTGAGTGCGCTTTACATAGCGAATTTCTTGAAGGTTTTCCATAACGATGAAATTTGTGTATCGCTATTTCAGGACAAGACAAACTTTAAATATTTGAAATCCTTACAATTATTGTAAGGATTTTTTATTTGAAATGATAATTATCATATGCCTTTTTAGAATTGATTACTAATTTTGAGTATAGAAATTTTAAAACTCACATCATGATAACTAAACACCCTATTTACCAAGATTTCCCTGAATACGCAGACAAGATTAAAGATTTATATCATAACAATGATGAGTTTCAGGTTTTATTACATTCATATACCGATTTAGACGAAAAAATCTACAAAATAGAAAAAGATGAAGAGCTTGCTATGAATGATGAATTATCACAACTTAGAAAAGATCGTGTATTCTTAAAAGATGAAATTTTTACTTTTTTAAAAAATAGTTAAAAATGTATAAGCATAAAAAAACCGTTTTAACAACGGTTTTTTTATGCTTTATTTTAATTCTCTATAACTCTGTTAATTTGAACAAATCGCCTTTTATAATAAGGTTCTTCACTTGATGAAATAATAACTCCTGCTTGAACCGAAGAATGAATGAATTTAATTTCATCACCATTTATTTCTGTTATCATTCCAACATGATTAACACTTCCTCTTCCATTAGTTGTAAAGAAAATCAAATCACCTTTTTGAGCCTGACTTCTATCAATTTTATAACCCGCACCAACCGCCATTGCGCTAGAAGAACGAGGTAATGTCATATCTATATTTTTAAAGGTACTAAACATTAAACCCGAACAATCAAAACCTGCACTTGTTGTTCCTCCACCTCGATAACGAGTACCAAGATATTGAGAAGCTTTTGCAATTAAAAATTCAACTTTTGACATATTTTCAGGAGAAATCTCTTCAGTTTTACTTGAAATTCCCCCAACTATATTTTGATTTTTTTCTAACTCTAAATTACCTTTTTTAATAACTACTTCATATCCAATAGGTAAATTAGCAATAATTTCAGGATTCATTTCTTCCAAATCCTTCACACTTACTTTATACTTTTTAGAAAGTTTATATAAAGTTTCTCCTTTGCTTACCGTGTGAACTTGATTTCCTAATTCGTCTAAACACAAACCAGCATCCATATTTGCAGAATTAGTATTCACTACAACCTGAACTTTTTCAGTAGATGCAGGCAATTGTGGTTTAGGTTTAGAAATTTGCTTCTTAGCTACAATTACAATTTTATCACCAATTTGAATGGCTTCTGGTTTTATTTCTGGATTTAATTCTTTCAATTTTTCCAGACTGATATCGTATTTTTTGGCGATTTTATAAAGTGATTCACCTGGTTCTACAGTATGGATTTCTGCATTTGTATTCTTTGATGAAGTAACTTCTTTCTTATCGTTTGATTTGTTTTTCTTGTTTGGAATTAACAAAACCGTTTTCAATTGTAGTAAAGCTCCTTTTGATTTGGGATTTAATTCATAAATATCAGACTCACTAACTTTATATTTTTTGGCAATGGAATAAATAGACTCTCCTTCTACTACAGTGTGTTTAATCGTCTTTTGCGAATAAACAAAGCTAGAGCCGAAGAAAAATAATAAAAATATAATTTGTATAGCCTTCATTTTGAATAAGTTTATATGGATTGCAGTTAATTTAAGGATTGCAAGTTAAAAAAAACTCCTTTAAAACAGGGAGATTTAACATTATTTTAAAGTCAAATATATTTCTCAAAAGAATACGAACACTCGTAAAAAAAAGCCTAAATCAATTACGACTTAGGCTTTAACTTTGATTATTATTCAATAATTTATTAATTATTCACCAATAACTTATGTGATGGTGCAAACTGTGTCAAATTAATACCTTCAACAGCTTTTTTATATTCTTCAATTGTTGGAGTTCTTCCTAAAATTGTTGACAACACTACAACAGGCGTAGATGATAGTAAAGATTCACCTTTTTTACCTTCAGCATCTTCCACAACTCTACCTTGAAACAAACGAGTAGAAGTTGCCATAACCGTATCACCTTTAGAGGCTTTTTCTTGGTTACCCATACATAAATTACAACCTGGACGCTCTAAATACAGCATGTTTTCGTATTCTGTACGAGCCGCTGCTTTTGGAGCATTATCATCAAATTCGAAGCCAGAATATTTTCTTAAAACTTCCCAATCACCTTCCGCTTTTAACTCATCTACAATATTATAGGTAGGTGGAGCTACTACTAAAGGTGCTTTAAATTCAACTTTACCAGTTTGCGCTTCTACATTTTTAAGCATTTGCGCTAAGATTTTCATATCACCTTTATGAACCATACACGAACCAATAAAACCAAGATCTACTTTTTTAGTTCCTCCATAAAACGAAAGTGGTCGAATAGTATCATGCGTATAACGTTTTGAAACGTCTGCATTATTTACATCTGGATCAGCAATCATAGGTTCATTAATAATATCTAAATCGATTACCACTTCAGCATAATACTTAGCATTTGCATCTGGAGTTAACGCAGGTTTTTCACCAGATTTAATTTCAGCAATTCTTTTATTTGCAATATTGATTAATCCTTGTAAAACTTGCTTCTCATTATCCATTCCTTTATCAATCATAATCTGGATTCTTCCTTTAGCAATTTCCAAAGATTCGATTAATGTAGCGTCTTCAGAAATACAAATAGAAGCTTTAGCTTTCATTTCTGCAGTCCAATCTGTAAAGGTAAATGCTTGGTCAGCTGTAAGTGTACCAATATGTACTTCAATAATTCTACCTTGGAATACATTTTCTCCACCAAACTGTTGCAACATTTGCGACTGAGTAGCATGAACAACATCACGGAAATCCATATAATTTTCCATGTGACCTTTAAAGGTAACTTTTACTGATTCTGGAATAGGCATCGAAGCTTCACCAGTTGCTAAAGCAAGAGCTACCGTTCCTGAATCCGCACCAAATGCAACCCCTTTAGACATTCTAGTATGTGAATCACCACCAATAATAATAGCCCATTCATCCACTGTAATATCATTCAAAACTTTATGAATAACATCTGTCATTGCAGAATAAACACCTTTTGGATCACGAGCAGTAATTAAACCAAAATCATTCATGAATTTCATCAATCTTGGAATGTTTGCTTTTGATTTATTGTCCCAAACAGAAGCCGTATGACATCCCGATTGGTAAGCACCATCTACAATTGGAGAAATAACAGTAGCAGCCATTGACTCTAATTCTTGAGAAGTCATTAAACCAGTTGTATCTTGTGAACCTACAATATTTACAGTTACACGTACATCAGATCCAGCATGTAAAACTTTACCTGGAGTATTTCCTACTGCATTTTTATTAAATATTTTTTCTACCGCTGTTAATCCTTGTCCGGCTATTGAAACCTCTTTAGAAGGAGCAAATACAGGCACAATAGCAATACCCAACATTTTTGAAGCAAACGTTTGTAATTTTTTTCCAAAAACAATAGCATATGAACCACCAGCTTTGATGAATTCCATTTTTTGTGGTGTAAATGATCTTGAAATATCAATCAATTCATGATCACCACTGTATAATTTTTTTGTTTTAGTATTGATAGTCAAAACTGTTCCAGTTGTTACCGAATACACTTGCTCTAAAATTGAATCCCCATTAGCATCACGAACTAATTCTCCGTTTACATCTGTTTTTTTAACCCAGTTTTTCAAGTCGATTCCAATACCACCCGTTACATCAACTGTAGTAAGGAAAATTGGAGAAATACCATTTGTTCCAGCAACAATTGGCGCAATGTTAATAAAAGGAACATATGGGCTTGCTTGTTTACCAGACCAAAGCGCTACGTTATTTACACCAGACATTCTAGATGAACCAACACCCATTGTACCTTTTTCAGCAATCAACATCACACTTTTATCTGGATGTTGAGCTTTAAGCGCTTCAATCCCTTGTTGTGCAGCTGGTGAAATAAAACATTTTCCATGCAATTCACGATCTGAACGAGAATGCGCTTGATTACCTGGCGAAAGTAAATCGGTTGAAATATCACCTTCTCCAGCTATAAAAGTTACAACTTTAATTTCTTCAGCTAGTTCTGGAAGTTTAGTGAAAAACTCAGCTTTTGCGTAACTTTCTAAAATATCTTTAGCAATTGCACTACCATTTTTATAAGCAGCTGCTAAACGGTCTGTATCTGCTTCATACAAATAAACTTGTGTCTTTAGAACTTCCGCTGCGTCTTTAGCAATTGAGTCATCATTTCCTAAAGCTAAATCTAATAAAACTTTAATAGAAGGTCCGCCTTTCATATGAGATAATAACTCAAATGCAAAAGCAGTAGAAATTTCATTTACAGCAGATTCGCCTAGAATAATTTCTTTTAAAAATTCAGCTTTTTTAGCAGCTGCAGGTGTAGTTCCTGGAACTACGTTGTAAATAAAAAACTTAAGAGAATCTTCGCGATCAGCGTTAGCAGTATCTTTAATCTGAGAGATGATTCCGTTTAATAAATCAGCCCCATCTATTGGTTTTGGATGAAGTCCTTGAGTTTTACGATCTTCAATTTCTTTAAGATATTCTTTATAAAGACTTGTGTTGTTATCTAATGACATACTTTTATATAATTAGTGTTTATTTTATTTTGTGCTACAAATTTAATGAATCTTAATCAAATTTAAAAATTTTTAATAAAAAGGCTGATTAAAAGAATTATTATTTATAAAGATTCTATTTTGCTGATTATTTTTCAATAAAACCAAGAATATTTAACAGATATTAAATATTTAATAATTTAAAATAAAACTTTTAATAAATTAATAAAAAACCAAGGCTAATTTTAAGATTTTCATAATTAGGCCTTGTTTTTCTCTCGCAAACTTGTCATTGGTTTTTCAAAATAGCGGTATAATAAATAGGATAATACCAGAACAACAAACCAATAAAACAAAGTATAGCCTAACAATTGAACTCCCCTAAGTTCTTCTGAAGGAAAAAGCACTTTTAAGGTGTGTAAAATTACGGTGTAATGTAACAAGTAAATACTATAGGATATTATACTCAAAGTAGCTATAAATTTTAAAAACAAAGTTTCTTTAAGCCTTAATTCCACTAAATAAGGTATAATAAAACAAATAACTATCGAATTAATAGGCAAATATAAAACCGTGAAAAAAAACTGAAAATTTTCTGCTCTAACACCTATTGCAAAAATAAAAATATGTAAAATAAAAATCCCAATTAAACCTAGTACCAGTAAGGATTTATGCCACTCTTTTTTGATTTTTTTTTGAGCATATATATAGTACAAAATAAAACCATAGTAGATAGCATCTAAGCGGTATATTGTTACTTTTCGTAAGGACTGATTCCAAGCCGTTATAGACCTTAAATCATGAGAATAATAAAAATAAACCCGAGTACAAAAAAACAGAATTATCATAAAGAAACTCATCCATAAAAACAAATGACCTCTTTTACGTTTAGGGAAAATTTTAACCAATAACAAAAGGAAAAAGGGACCTATAATATAGCAAAACTGTTCTACCGCTAAACTCCATGAAACCCTATAAAAATCTGGTGAAGTTTTGGTCATGCTTTGCAGGTATATAAAATAAAGATATAACTGTTCTGGTATTTTATGATAAACTAACCACCACAATAAAACATTAACAAATAAAATTAAATAATAATTAGGTAAAGTTCTAAACCAGCGTCTTTTAAGAAATTCAATTATTGTAGCAAGTGAAAAGTCTTCATCTTCAAGTAAGCGTATCACAATTCTACCAATTAAAAAACCACTAATTACAAAAAATATTTCAACGCCAATGGTGCCACTAAGCCCCATCAACCAGCTTACTATTTCTGGATAGAAATCACTAATCCAAAGACTGTGAGCAAAAACCACTAAACAAATTGCTATTGCTCTTGCTAAATCTAAACCATGATAACGTTTATTTAAATCAACTTGCAAGCCAAACATAACAATAGAATATGAAGTTTAAGAATTTAATTTCTATACACAATAGGTTTTAAAAGCCTTTAAAACACTTAAATTCAGTTATAAATTAGAGATTAAAATACTTTAATTATTTAACTCTGTTACATTTTGTTATTAAAAATAAGACTTATAAATGATACTTTAAAAGCATTAAAACAGCTTTTTAATAATATCTTCTTCAGTAATACCTTCGGCATCTGCTTTATAATTTTTCACAATTCTGTGACGAAGAATTCCAGTTGCAACCGCTTTTACATCTTCTATATCAGGTGAAAACTTTCCATTAAAAGCTGCATTGGTTTTAGCGGCTAAAATTAAATTTTGAGACGCACGAGGCCCAGCGCCCCAATCAATATACGTTTTTACAAATTCGTTTGAGAGTGGATTATCTGGACGTGTTTTACTAACCAATGTTACAGCGTACTCAATTACATTATCTGTCACAGGCATCTTACGAATAACATTCTGAAAATCAATAATTTCTTCAGCTGTAAACAAAGGATTAACAACAGGTTTAAGATTTGAAGTTGTTGCTTTTACCACATCAACTTCTTCTTGAAAAGAAGGATAATCTAATTTTATAGCAAACATAAAACGATCTAATTGTGCTTCAGGTAATGGATAAGTTCCTTCTTGTTCAATAGGATTTTGAGTTGCTAAAACAAAATAAGGTAAATCTAATTTATAATGATGACCTGCCACCGTAACTGCACGTTCTTGCATTGCCTCTAGCAAAGCTGCTTGTGTTTTAGGTGGCGTTCTATTGATTTCATCCGCCAAGATAATATTAGAAAAAATTGGTCCTTTAATGAATTTAAAATGGCGATTCTCATCTAAAATCTCACTACCTAATATATCAGATGGCATTAAATCAGGTGTAAATTGAATACGTTTAAAATCTAAACCTAAAGCTTGAGAAATAGTATTTACCATTAATGTTTTTGCTAAACCAGGCACACCAACCAATAAGGCATGTCCACCTGAAAAGATACTCAACACAATTTGATGCACTACTTCATCCTGACCAACTATTACTTTAGCAATTTCTTGTTTTAAAGCTTTTTGTTTTTGAACTAATTCCTGAATGATTGTTACGTCTGACATATTTCACATTATTATTAAAGGACTAAATTAAGAAAAAAATATTAAAAAAACCCTCTGAAAATTCAAAGGGTTGGTTAATTTATTTCTTAAACCAATTGTTTGCAAACTCACAATCTTTATAATCATCTGAAATCTTAATATAGGTTTCTTTGATTTTTTCTTCTGTCCATTTTGCTATTTCTTTGATTTGCTTATCTCTAAGTGCTAATTCTTTAATTTTTATATAATCTCTTGAAAAATCAGCTTGATGCTCTTCAATTCTATTATTAACTGTAATTATTTTATAAAACTTCCCTGCACCTCTTTCTTCATCTAATATTGGTAATGAAATTTCATTATCTTTCAAACCAGAAACTTGACCGTATAAAACAGGATCCATTTTTGTTAATTCAAACCTAGGCTCCATTGTTCTTGGGTTTAACAAAACTCCACCGCTGTTACGAGTCTCTTTTTGATCTGAAGATGATTTTGCAGCTTCAGCAAATGTAATTTCCTTATTGATAATTTTAGTTCTTATTTTTTCTATTTTTTCTTTGGCATCTTTCATAGCTTGAGTAGAAACCTTTGGCGAAATAAGAATGTGTCTTAATTCTACTTCTTGGCCTTTAATTTTTTCTACCATAATAATATGATAGCCAAACTCTGTTTCAAATGGTGCTGAAATTTCTCCTTCAGCCAAGCTAAATGCTACATCTTTAAATTCCTTAACAAAAGCTGTTTTACGGTTCATTTTATAAAAACCGCCGTTAGAACTTGAGCCTGGATCTTCAGAAAACAATACAGCTTTACTAAAAAAGCTTGAACCATTTAAAACATCTTGACGGATTTCATTAAGTTTATCTAAAACCCTTTTCTTCTCACTGTCTTCAATAATAGGATTAACTACAATTTGAGCCACTTCCATTTCAGCACCAAATGTTGGAATTTCATCTGCAGGAATAGTTTTAAAGAAATTTCTAACTTCTTCTGGCGTAATTTCTACAGCATCAACAATTTTTTTCTGCATTTGAGAAGTCAATTTGTTCATTTTAACAGCATCGAAAAAATGGCTTCTCAACTCATCTACATTCTTTTTGTTGTAATATTTTACTACTTTTTCAATTGAACCAATTTGTTCAACAGCAGCATCTAATTGTTCGTTCAAATAAGAGTTAACTTCCGCATCGGTTACCACAATACTATCTTGTATCGCCTGATGCGCATATAATTTATCTTCAAGTTGCTTTCCAAAAAGTTCACAACGTGTAATATCTTTAACATCTACACCTTGAGCTTTAAGCGTAATATAATCCAAATCAATGTCAGAATCTAATACTACATAATCTCCCACAACTGCAACTACACCATCTACTTTAATCTTTTTTGGTTGAGCAACTGCTACAACTGAAGTAACAAATAACAGTATTACTAGTATCTTTTTATTTATAAATTTCATATTTATTGTCTTTGATTGCGTCATTCGTAATCTCTTTTTCTAAAGTGTTAATTAATTTTAATTTTCTATTATTTATTATAATTTGTTTAATTGTTGGTCTTAAAAATTCTAGAGGAGTTGCACTATTTTTAGGTAAAACTTTATTAACCTTAACTAACCAAACCGTACTTGAGTCAGGATATTGAAAGTTCATTCCACTTGAAATATACTTTTGTTTATTCTCAATATTTATGAATGGAATTTTCTCATAAACCTGATTAATATCTACCCATATTGAATCATTAAAAGCGTAACTTTTAAATTGGACCGCCAATTGTTCTAACTCCTTTTTATCTTTCTTGGTAAAGGAACTAAACTTTGATTTAACTTTTGCAAATTTTGGATTTTCTTTAACTAAATTAATATATCTTAACTTAACAAGTTCATCAGAATTCTTAAAGTATTGCTTATTCTTATTATAATATTCAACTATTTGATCTTCTGTAACCGAAGTATCTATTTGTCTAATTACTAAATTCTCAATGTAGGCTTTAGTATACAAATCAACTCGATACTGCTCAATCAAAACATTGAACTCATCAAGTTGATTTTTTCCAATGTTTTTTTCAGCTGCTTCAAAAAGTAATTTCTGAGTAGCCCATTGACCTATAAATGATTTAACGATAGCTATACTATCTTTTTTTGAAGTACCTTTTGGAACTAAATCTAAAATATCTGATTCAAACAAATAATTTTCACCTACGCGCGCAATTGATTTTGGTTTTCTTGGTGCTTTAAAGTAATCGCACGAAGTAACCATTAAGAGTAAAATTAGTATTTGAAAACAACACTTCATCTAGTTTTTTAATTGATTTTTTACTTTCGAAAAAACGTCAGTATTAATCTTAATTGTAAATTCACTTTTTAATTCATCAACCCAATTGTTTTCTAAATATTGTTGATAATCACTAATTACTTTTCCTTTACATTCAGACAATTCTTTTACTCCTGCTGGCTTTGTATCTGTAACATTAACAACAAAAAAGTATTGATCTTTGGCAATGATATTAGTGACACCTTTAGATAGATTTTGAAAATTAGACAAAACATCATAATTTTCTTCATACAAACCTGACTTTGACATTACATTAACTTTGCCATCTTTATTCAATTGCTCTTTAATGTAATCTAAAGATTTTCCTTTTGCTAAAAACTTTTGAGCTTTTTCTAAAAATTTCTTATCAGTTGATGATAATATATCTACATTATATCTTTTCTTCCATTGGTAATTTTTACTGTTCTTTTGAAAGAAATCTTGCAAACCAATAGTGTCATTTTTAGCTCTGTTCCATATTTCCCTTTCCATTAAATCAAATAATAACAAACCATCTCTGTATTCATCCATTACATTTTTAAACTCTGGAAATTCATTTTCTAAATTATCATTGTAGTAAGCCATTAATTGTTCATCAATAAATTTTTCATATAATTCATCAACTAATTTAGCTAAAGGCTTCGTTTTAATATTTGATTTTTGTTTAGAAGCAATGAAATCGATAAATAATTTAGAATTTACTTTTTTATCATTGTTAATAATTAAAATAGTTCCGTTTGCATCTTTGTTTTTTTCTGGAGCCACCCAAGTTTGAGAATAAAATTCATCCGTAACTACAGCTTTAATTTTAGCTAATAATTTCACATCTTTAGTTACTTTGTATTTTGCTCTCATTGTTTTAGCCAAAGAATTTGTAATCAGCATCGAACGCTCATCTTTTCTGATTTTTTCTTCTAATTCGACTTTCATTTCATCAAATAAACGAACAGGATGTTTTTCAATTAGTTTAACAATATGCCAACCAAATTGCGATTCAAAAGGAGCTGAAATTTGATTTTTCTCATTCAAGCCAAATGCAACATTTTCAAATACTTCAGAACTCAATTGTCCTGAACCAAAACGCTGTAAAACACCTCCTTTTGGAGCTGATGATTTGTCTTCTGAAAATTGTTGTGCTAACGTTTCAAAACTTTCACCTTGTTGAATTTTTTTATAAATATCATCAATTGTAGTTTTTGCTTTTTCATTTTGAGCCGCATCATTTTGTTTAACAATCATAATATGAGCAACCGTAACTTCTCCTCTATTTACTCTTTTGTCAACCACTTTTACAATATGATAGCCAAAACGGGTAAGAAAAGGTTTAGAAATCTGACCTACATTTGTGTTAAATGCAGCATTTTCAAATGCATATACCATTCTAAAGGCAGAAAAATAACCTAAATCTCCATTATTTTCTTTAACTGAAGGGTCTTCAGAAAACTGTTGAGCCACCGCAATAAAATCCTCTCCAGCTTCCAATCTTTTTTTAATATCTAAAACTTTTGTGTATGCTTTTAAAGTATCTTCAGGTGAGGCACCTTCGTCAACCAAAATTAAAATATGCGAAGCTCTTACTTCTTGCTGCATTCTATCGTATGCTTCTCGAACAAGTTCGTTAGTTACTTTTGAATCGTTTAGATAATTCTTTGACAATTGATTTCTATAAGACTTCAATTCATTTTGATAAGTTGTCCCATTTTGCAAACCAAGTTTATTCGCTTTTTCAACTTTTAATTTGTAGCCTAAAAACAATTCTAAATACTTATCTAAATCTTTCTGAGAATCATCTTTTACTAAATCTAAATTTTTGTTGTACACTCTTATAAATTCATCAGTGTAAAAAAGATGATTATCAATTGTAAATAAAACTTCTTTTGTTTGTGCTGATAAAAAACCCGACACTAACAAAAAAGCAAAAATAAGTAGGCGACTAATTTTCATAATTATTTTATACATTTTAAGTTGTAATCGACAAAAATAACAATTCGAGACTATTCCACAACATTTATAAGTGAGTATTAACAGAAAATTCTGCAAAAAAAGTTACTTTTGCACAAAATTTGGAATAATGAGTTTTATAGAAGAAATAGCAAGAAGACGAACTTTTGGAATTATCTCGCATCCCGATGCTGGTAAAACAACTTTAACAGAAAAATTATTGTTGTTTGGAGGCGCTATTCAGGAAGCCGGAGCTGTAAAAAGTAATAAAATTAAAAAAGGAGCCACTTCCGATTTCATGGAAATTGAAAGACAAAGAGGGATTTCGGTCGCAACTTCTGTTTTGGCTTTTAACTATCAAAATAAAAAAATCAACATCTTAGATACGCCAGGTCACAAAGACTTTGCAGAAGACACCTTTAGAACCTTAACTGCTGTTGATAGTGTTATTGTTGTAATTGACGTAGCAAAAGGGGTTGAGGAACAAACGGAAAAATTAGTAGAAGTTTGTAGAATGCGAAACATTCCAATGATTGTTTTCATTAACAAATTAGACCGTGAAGGTAAAGATGCCTTTGATTTGATGGACGAAGTGGAGCAAAAATTAAAACTTCGTGTAACCCCATTGAGTTTCCCTATTGGAATGGGATATGATTTCAAAGGTATTTACAATATTTGGGAAAAGAACATCAACCTTTTCGAGGGTGATAGTCGTAAAAACATTGAAGAAACGATTGCTTTTAACGACATTAATAGTCCAGAATTAGAGAAAATTATTGGTGAAAAACCAGCAAATCGCTTACGTGAAGAATTAGAATTAATTGAAGAAGTATATCCAGCATTTAGCCGTGAAGAATATTTAGAAGGCGATTTACAACCCGTTTTCTTTGGATCGGCTTTGAATAATTTTGGAGTTCGTGAATTATTAGACTGCTTTGTCGAAATTGCGCCAACACCAAGAGCCAAAGAATCAGACACAAGATTAGTTCATCCTGAAGAACAAAAATTAAGCGGATTTGTATTTAAAATTCATGCTAACATGGATCCAAAACATAGAGACCGTTTAGCGTTCATTAAAATTGTATCGGGAACATTTGAAAAAAACAAACCTTATTTACACGTTCGTTTAGGAAAGAATTTAAAATTCTCGAGTCCAAATGCGTTTTTTGCTGAGAAAAAAGAAATTGTAGACATATCGTATCCTGGTGATATTGTAGGTTTACATGACACTGGAAACTTCAAGATTGGAGATACTTTAACCGAAGGAGAAATTATGAATTTTAAAGGAATTCCAAGTTTCTCTCCAGAGCATTTTAGATATATCAATAACGCTGATCCATTAAAATCGAAACAACTAGAAAAAGGTGTAGACCAATTGATGGACGAAGGTGTAGCGCAGTTATTTACACTTGAAATGAACGGTAGAAAAGTAATTGGAACCGTAGGAGCGCTTCAATACGAAGTTATCCAATACCGTTTAGAGCATGAATATGGTGCGAAATGTACCTATGAAAACTTCCCTGCGTTTAAAGCATGTTGGGTAAAACCACAAGATCCTAAAAATGTAGAATTTGCCGAATTTAAACGTGTAAAACAAAAATTCTTAGGTCATGACAAATACGGTCAATTGGTGTTCTTAGCCGATAGCGATTTCTCTATTCAAATGACACAACAGAAATATCCAACAGTAGAATTATTTTTTACATCGGATTATCAGAAGAGATAAATAATAAAAAAGCCATTTCGTTTGAAATGGCTTTTTTATTATTATCTATTTCTCTTTTGCTCTCTTGCTAAAAGTGTATTTTTCAACAACATTGCAATGGTCATAGGCCCTACTCCACCTGGGACTGGCGTAATGTAGGAAGCTTTTTTAGATACATTTTCAAAATCTACATCTCCTACAATTCTATACCCTTTTTCGGCAGTTTCGTCCTCAACTCTTGTAATACCTACATCAATTACTACTACATCGTCTTTTACCATTTCCGCTTTTAAAAAGTTAGGAACTCCTAGTGCTGAAATAATAATATCAGCTTGTGAGGTAATTTGGTTGATATTTTTAGAATGACTATGTGTAACCGTTACTGTTGAATTTCCTGGAAATCCTTTTCTTCCCATTAATATTCCCATTGGTCTACCTACAATGTGACTTCTTCCAATTACTACCGTATGTTTTCCATCAGTTGGCACATTATATCGTTCCAATAATTCTAAAATTCCAAACGGAGTTGCTGGAATAAAAGTAGACATATCTAACGCCATTTTTCCAAAGTTTTCTGGATGAAAACCATCTACATCTTTACTTGGATCAATAGCTTCAATGATTTTTTGGGTGTCGATTTGTTTTGGTAAAGGTAACTGAACAATGAATCCATCAATAGCATCATTTTCGTTCAATTCTTTGATTTTTTTCAAAAGTTCTGTTTCAGAAGTTGTGCTTGGCATTTTAATCAATGTTGATTCAAAACCTACGCGTTCACACGATTTTACTTTACTTCCCACATACGTTAAACTCGCTCCGTCATTACCAACAATAATTGCAGCTAAATGAGGAACTTTTTCACCATTAGCTTTCATTTGAGTTACCTCAGCAGCGATTTCATTTTTAATATCTTCCGATACTTTTTTTCCGTCTAATAATTGCATTTGCTCTTGTTTCAGATTTAGTGTTTTGGAATTAAAAGTTGTGTGATACCCAAAACTAATAGTTAGTATATTTAAAAAAATTTAAGGTTTAAAACTTTCATAACTTGAAATTTTAAACCTTAAACTATAATTTACATTTTTGGCATTCCGCCTTTCATGCCAGCCATGGCTTTCATCATGTTTTTTCCGCCGCCGCCTTGCATCATTTTCATCATTTTACTCATTTGGTCAAATTGTTTCATCAATTGATTCACTTGCTCAATTTTTGTACCTGAACCTTTAGCAATTCTCGTTTTACGTTTTACATCGATTAAAGATGGTTTGCTTCTTTCAATTGGTGTCATTGATTGAATGATAGCTTCAATATGTTTGAACGCATCGTCTTCAATTTCAACATCTTTTAATGCTTTTCCAGCTCCTGGAATCATTCCAACAAGGTCTTTCATATTTCCCATTTTCTTGATTTGCTGAATTTGCGCCAAGAAATCGTCGAAACCAAATTCGTTTTTAGCGATTTTCTTCTGTAATTTTCTTGCTTCTTCTTCGTCGTATTGCTCTTGTGCTCTTTCTACCAAGGAAACAACGTCTCCCATTCCCAAGATTCTATCCGCCATACGATTTGGATAGAACACATCAATAGCTTCCATTTTTTCACCTGTACCGATGAATTTAATAGGTTTATTTACTACCGATTTAATTGAAATCGCAGCTCCACCTCGTGTATCACCATCTAACTTCGTTAAGATAACTCCGTCAAAATTTAATCTATCGTTAAAAGCTTTTGCTGTATTTACGGCATCCTGACCTGTCATAGCATCCACGACAAATAAAGTTTCGTGTGGTTCAATGGCTTTGTGAACGTTTGCAATTTCGTTCATCATTTCCTCATCAACTGCTAAACGACCCGCGGTATCGACAATTACAACATTGAAACCATTTGCTTTAGCATGTTTGATAGCGTTTTGAGCAATTTCAACAGGATTTTTATTTTCTGGTTCTGAATAAACTTCAACACCAATTTGTCCACCTACTACATGCAACTGATTAATTGCCGCAGGACGATAGATATCACAAGCTACCAATAAAGGTTTTTTGTTCTTTTTAGTTTTTAAAAAGTTGGCTAATTTTCCAGAAAAAGTAGTTTTACCAGAACCTTGCAAACCCGACATTAAAATTACTGTAGGGTTTCCTGATAAATTAATTCCAGCAGCATCACCACCCATCAATTCGGTCAATTCATCTTTAACGATTTTTACCATTAACTGACCTGGCTGTAACGTAGTTAATACGTTTTCACCAATTGCTTTTTCTTTTACGCGTGTAGTAAAATCTTTAGCAATTTTAAAGTTAACGTCTGCATCTAATAATGCTCTACGTACTTCTTTTAAAGTATCTGCAACATTTACATCGGTAATTTTACCATGACCTTTTAACAGATGTAGGGCTTTATCTAACTTATCGCTTAAATTATCAAACATAATGGATGTGATTTTAATAAGTTGCAAAGATAGTATAATCCTAAAAAGTTTCAAAGAGTAAAAAGGGGATAATAAAA
>Ga0255098_1000278_pt1 | contig 15577 bp, 14 predicted proteins | sample Colum_Atlam_RepC_2_FD_188440 | JGI IMG/M metagenome (GOLD analysis project Ga0255098, IMG submission 188440) | Freshwater microbial communities from Columbia River, Oregon, United States - Colum_Atlam_RepC_8d | ecosystem: Environmental > Aquatic > Freshwater > River | place: USA: Oregon... | reverse complement strand
TACAAAAACAACAAGGATATTTCAATTATCTTCATGGATTAATGGTTTCGCAAACTAATTTAAACGAGGCGGAACGTTATTTTAAAAAAGCAATCGCATTAGGTTTATCAATGGATCAAGATTTAGCCTTAGCTAAATTACAACTTGCTGGTATTGCTATGACTCGTAGAAGAAAAATTGAAGCTACTAATTTATTAAATGAAGCCAAAAAATTAGATAAACAAAATATGCTTAAAGATCAGATTAAAATGATGAAAGACCAAATGAAAAAAATGTAACTGATTTCATTTATTATACAAGAAAGCACCTTTAGAGGTGATTTCTTGTATAACTATTTCCCTAAAAGCATCTTTCCAGCAATTAATAAAAGAATAAAACCAAATACTTTTTTTAGCATTTTTTGATCTAAATTAATCGCCATTTTACTTCCAAAATAGCCTCCAACAACAAAGAAAACAGCTATTATACCTACATAACGCCAATCAATATAGCCTTCTTTGTGATAGGTATACACCGCAATTGCGGTAACCGGAACCACTAAAACCGCTAAACTTGTACCTTGCGCTTGATGTTGGTTGAACCCTAACAAAAAAACCAATAAAGGCACCATAACAACACCACCACCAACTCCAACTAATCCACTTAGAATTCCTGCTAAAATACCAATTAATACTAAAGACAGAACTACTTGAATATCCATTGGTCGCTTATTGTTTGTTATATCCTGAAGTTGGGATTTCGATTTCATATTTTTTTCCTGTTGTAACCGTTAATTTTTTGTCTCTTAGCCAAGGATTGTGGATTTTTAAAATTTTATAATTCACTCCTTGAGTCTTGGCAAATTTTGCTAAATCGGTAATCGACGAATCAATTACAATCTTTTTGGTTGGAATATTGTAATATAAGGCTTCGTTTGGAATATTAAATCCATACTTTTCCGATTTTGACATGATTTCTTTCAAAGCTAAAATTCGAAAAACATAGCGCGAAGTTTCTTCGGTAAGTAACAAATCGTAATAATCCATTACTTCTTGCTCCTCTATTTTTCTAGAAATCCCGTTCATTCCACCATTGTAAGAAGCTGCTGCTAATGTCCATGAACCGAATTTCTCTTTAGCACTTACTAAATATTTACAAGCTGCTTCGGTTGATTTTTCTAAATGATAACGTTCGTCTACCTCGTCACTTACTTCCATTCCTTTTTCTTTAGCTGTTGCAGGCATAAATTGCCAAACACCTCTTGCACCTGCTGGCGAAACAGCATTCACCAAACTACTTTCGATTACGGCTAAATACTTAAAATCATCAGGTACTCCATATTTTTTTAAGATAGGCTCAATGATAGGAAAAACTTTATTCGCACGTTTGATAACCAAAGTCGTATTGGTATGATAATTCATATTGGTAATCATCTCTTTATCCAAACGTTCTTGAACATCTGCCATAAAGGTAGGCACTTTTTCTCCTGCGAAATCCATTTTTAAATTATAGCCTACTGGCGAGTATTTCGTTCCATCAGAGACTACTCCATAAATAAAAAAACTACCCAAAGCAGTTATTAGTACTATAATTGCTACTTTCTTTGACATAAACTTTTTCATTATTTCTTTATTTTAGTATTAATTTCGGCAAATTTTCATTGAACCACTTAAACTTATTAATTATCATAATATGTGTTCCTCCTTTTAAAATGATGCAATTCTCAATATTTTTGATTGGAAAAACCTCATCAGCTTCTCCATGAATATGAACAACCGAATCGTTTATTTCTTTTTGCTTCCAACGCAAGACAGTTTCAATAGCCCAATCCAAATATTGTTTATCTCTAACCGATAAATATTTTTCGTATAACTTCAATCGTTTGGCTACAATATTATCTCCAAATGCATATTTAACCAATTTTTCTATATCTGCCAAAAGTTGGGTGGGAATTAACTTATAAGCTTTAGTTGTCTTTGCAACTTTAAAACGTGGCGGAAATTCGATATTGGATTTTACACTTGAAATGATAATTACTTTACGCACTTTCATTTGCTTCGCTATTTCCTGTACCAAAATACCTCCAAAAGAAACCCCAACTAGAACCGGATTTTCATCTTGAATTTTCTCGGTCATTCGAAGTGCGTAACTTTCGATACTTTCTTTATCATTAGGCAAAAACCATTCCAAAAAATGCATTTCAAATTGGTCTTCTGGTAATTTTATGTTTTCAAAAATTGTAGAACTGGCTGCCAAACCTGGCATGAAATAAACTGGAATCTTACTCATTACCATTATATTAAAAAAGTTTCGTAAATTTGCACTCTAATTGAAATTATCATGGAAATCAAAGATAATGAACTTTTAAGACAATTTGAAATTATTACTAAAACTGGTTTGGTTGCAATTGAGTACTCTGTACAAGAACGCAAGCTATTTTTAACCAAATTTTGTAACAATAACAATGAAGATGAAGAGTTACATCATGAATTTATTAAAACCGTACTAGAACTTGCTGAAGAACGAAAATTAAAAGTTGTGCCAACGCACGCAAAATTTATAAGTTTCTTCAGAAAAAACAGAAAATATCGAGAACTATTGCCTCCAGGATTGATGATTTAATTCTAAAAAAAATCCCAAGTTTATTAGACTTGGGATTTTTTTATACTTCTACGTTTATAAATTCCATTCTTACACTTCCGTCTTCATCTATTTTGGTTAGATTAATTTCGTGTAATGTATTCACTAATTCTGGATTCCATGGCGTTTTTACTTTTACGTAATTTTCGGTAAATCCGTGAATATAGCCTTCTTTATTTTCGCTTTCAAATAAAACCGTTCTGTTCGTTCCAATTTGACTTTCGTAAAACGCTCTTCTTTTCTTAACAGAAAGTCCACGTAGCATTTTACTTCTTTTTGAGCGCACATTAGCTGGTACTACACCTTCCATTTCAACCGCTTCTGTATTATCTCTTTCTGAATAGGTAAAAACGTGTAAATAAGAAATATCCAAATCATTTAAGAAATGATACGTTTCTAAGAAATGCTCATCCGTTTCACCCGGAAATCCGACAATAACATCTACTCCAATACAAGCATGAGGCATTACTTCACGAATTTTTGCTACACGTTCAGTATACAATTCACGCATGTAACGACGTTTCATTTTCTTTAAAATATCGTTAGAACCCGATTGCAATGGAATATGAAAATGTGGCACAAATGTTCGACTTTGCGACACGAATTCAATCGTTTCATTTTTCAATAAATTAGGTTCGATGGAAGAAATACGTAAACGCTCAATTCCTTCTACTTCGTCTAAAGCTTTTACTAAATCTAGAAAAGTGTGTTCGTGCTTTTTATTTCCGAATTCTCCTTTCCCATAATCACCAATATTTACACCTGTTAAAACGATTTCTTTGATACCTTGTTGTGAAATTTCAGAAGCATTTCTCAATACATTTTCCAAGGCGTCACTTCGAGAAATTCCGCGAGCCAATGGTATCGTACAATACGTACATTTATAATCGCAACCGTCTTGTACTTTTAAGAAAGCACGAGTTCTGTCACCAATTGAATAACTTCCTACATAAAAATCAGCTTCTTCGATTTCACATGAATGTACTTCACCCATATCGTTTTTAGACAAATCATTAATGTAATCGGTAATTTTGAATTTTTCTGTAGCGCCTAAAACCAAATCTACTCCATCCACTGCGGCTAGTTCTTCTGGTTTTAATTGGGCATAACAACCAACTGCTGCAACAAACGCTTTATCATTCAATTTCATTGCTTTTTTAACAATCTGTTTGAATTGCTTATCTGCATTATCCGTAACCGAACAAGTGTTGATTACATAAATATCGGCAATTTCTTCAAAATCTACACGTTCAAAACCCTCGTTTTGAAAATCGCGTGCAATAGTTGATGTTTCTGAGAAGTTCAATTTGCATCCTAAAGTATAGAACGCTACTTTTTTCTTGTTTTCCATAAGTAATACTCAATTAATGAAATCGTTGTCAAAAAATTGAGAGTGCAAAGATACTCTTAAAGTATCAATTAGGCAATACAGCAATAAGCCAATAAATAAATCATTAAAAAAGTTCAAAAATTGGCACATTGACTCATTGAAAATTGGCTAATTGATTACTCTTTTCGATATTTCTTTGTTTCCTCAAAAACGTGTTCTAAAATTTTAGCGTCTTCTTCTGAGAATTCAACATGACGACGACTCATTACAATTTTAGCGGTATCGAAAGCTTTATTGGTGATATAGGTTGTAAATCCGGAAGCACCACCCCATGAAAAACTTGGCACAAAATTTCTAGGAAAACCAGAACCAAAAATATTAGTAGAAACCCCAACAACCGTTCCTGTATTAAACATTGTATTAATTCCACATTTACTGTGATCGCCCATCATTAATCCGCAGAATTGCAAGCCTGTTTTGGCAAAACCTTCGGTTTCATAGCTCCACAAACGCACTTCTTCGTAATTATTTTTTAAATTAGAATTATTCGAATCGGCACCAATGTTACACCACTCACCTAAAACTGAATTTCCTAAAAACCCATCGTGCCCTTTATTAGAATATCCGAATAAAACCGAATTATTTACTTCACCACCAATACGGCAATGAGGCCCAACAGTAGTTGCTCCATACACTTTGGTTGCTAATTTCACTTGTGCTTCTTCACACAAAGCAAAAGGACCACGAATAACTGACCCTTCCATAATTTCAGCATTTCTTCCGATATAAATTGGACCTGTTGAAGCGTTTAAAGTTACAAATTCTAACTTTGCTCCTTCTTCAATAAAGATGTTTTCAGGTGAAATTACGTTAACGCTTTTTGGAATAGGCTGAGAACTTCTATCTTCTGTCAAAAGTTCAAAATCTTCTCGAATTGCTGCGTCATTTTTAGCAAAAATATCCCATGTATTTTCTATTCGTAACACTTCTCCTTCGTATTCAATCAATTCATATTCGTCAAAATCAACTTCTTCTTGCGTATCATTGGTATAAAAAGCAATAATTTCTTCTCCAAAAAGTATCGCTTCTTTTGAATTTAAATTTTGAACCATATCTACCAAAATAGGATTAGGTAAAAATGATGCATTAATCATAATGTTTTGCTCCATTTCAACCATTGGAAATTTCTCCATCAAGTATTCTTCTGTTAAAGAAGTAGTTGTAGTTCCAAGATATTTTTCCCATTTTTCACGAATGGTTAATATTCCTATGCGAATATCAGCAACTGGACGAGTAAACGTGAAAGGAAGTAGCGCATTGCGAACGGTTCCATCAAATAGTATATAGTTCATATTTTATTATTTTGTTGAGACAAGTCATTGACTTGTCTGTACTTTTATTTTTTATTAGATTATAAATTCAAAAATACAATTTATTCCATAAAAAAAGCCTCACCTAAGTGAAGCTTTTCTATATTTTGAAAAAACAAAAAATTATTTTGCTTTTTTAGCGTATTTGCTGTTGAATTTATCGATACGACCTGCAGTATCAATAAGTTTAGATTTACCTGTGTAAAAAGGGTGAGACGTTCTAGAAATCTCCATTTTGAAAACTGGATACTCAACACCTTCATGAGTAATAGTTTCTTTTGTTTCTACTGTAGATTTAGTAATAAAAACATCCTCATTTGACATGTCTTTAAATGCAACTAATCTGTAATTTTCTGGGTGAATACCTTTTTTCATTTTGTAAATCTTTTATTAAGCGATTATAATTTGTTTCGCGGCTCTACATTAAAAGAGGTGTAAACATTTTATAACCTTTTGGTTTATAAACTTTTTATTTGAGAGTGCAAAATTACATTTAATTTTTAATTTACCAATGTTTCTGTAACTTTTTTTTATTTTTTATCTCTAATAGAGTAACGAGAAGAATTCTTATATTTGTAAATTAATTAAACCAAAACAAACTATGAACGAAATTATTAAAAAAAATGGAATTAACTTTGGTATTATTACAGGAGTTATCAGTGTATTAATTACATCTTCAATTTATATAATTGATTTGTCGCTAATGACAAAATGGTGGTTAGGATTAACTATTTTAGCTGCATATATAGTTATTGGTTGTGTATTATTATCAAGAACCAAAAAAGACTTAGGAGGTTTTATGACTTTTAAAGAAGGATTTACAACCTATTTTATATCTGCCTTAATTGGAATTGCTATTTCTGTAATTTTTAATATCTTATTATTCAATTTTATTGATCCTGAAGCTGCAGTTACCTTAAAGGAAATGACTTTAGAATCAACAGCTGAAATGATGAAAAATTTTGGAGCTCCAACATCAGAAATCAAAAAAGCTGTAGAAAAATTAGAAGATTATGACCAATTTTCAACACTTGAACAATTAAAAGGAAGTATCTGGAGCATAGTAGGTTCTGCAATTTTCGGATTAATTTTAGCTGCTATCTTTAAAAAAGACAAACCTGTATTTTAAATCAATGAATTTATCCATAGTTATCCCATTATTAAACGAACAAGAATCGTTACCTGAATTACACCAATGGATTGTGAAAGTAATGCAAAGTCATAACTATTCATACGAAATCCTTTTTATTGATGACGGTAGTACCGATGCTTCTTGGCAAACTATTTCACAACTTTCAAACGAAAATCCAAATGTAAAAGGCATTCGTTTTCTTAGAAATTACGGAAAATCACAAGCGTTACATGCTGGATTTGCCAAAGCAAATGGTGATGTAGTTATTACTATGGACGCAGACTTGCAAGATAGTCCAGATGAGATTCCAGAATTATATCGTTTAATTACTGAAGATAATTATGATTTGATTTCAGGTTGGAAGAAAAAACGCTACGATTCAGTTGTGGCGAAAAACATTCCGTCTAAATTATTCAATTGGGCAGCTCGAAAAACATCGGGTGTTCATTTAAACGATTTCAATTGCGGATTAAAAGCTTATAAAAATATCGTTATCAAAAACATTGAAGTTTCTGGCGAAATGCACCGCTACATTCCTGTTTTAGCTAAAAATGCAGGATTTTCCAATATCGGTGAAAAAATTGTAATTCATCAAGCTAGAAAATATGGCGAATCTAAATTTGGTATGAGCCGTTTTATCAATGGTTTCTTAGATTTGATAACCATTTGGTTTTTATCAACCTTTGGAAAACGTCCAATGCACCTTTTTGGATTATTAGGTTCTATCATGTTTGTCATTGGATTTTTATTCGCTTTCTATTTAGGAATCAACAAATTATTCATCAACACCTCGGGAAGGTTAATAACAGAAAGACCACAATTTTATTTATCGTTAACCGCAATGTTAATTGGAACACAATTATTCTTAGCCGGATTTTTAGGTGAAATTATCCTAAGAACCAAAAACAACGAAGAACGTTATAAGATTTCAGAAGAATTATAATCAATAGTTCTCTCAAAACATACAGATTATGCACATCGAACAAAGTATTTTAAATAAAGTAAACGAGTGGTTAACGCCAACATTTGACGAAGCAACTCAAAACGCAATCAAAGAAATGATGACTTCGGCTCCTAAAGAGTTGGAAGAAAGTTTCTATAAAAATTTAGAATTTGGAACGGGCGGAATGCGCGGTGTTATGGGTGTTGGAACCAACCGTATTAATAAATATACGTTAGGAAAAAACACACAAGGCTTATCTAATTATTTACACAAATCGTTTCCAAACGAACAATTAAAAGTTGCGATTGCTTATGATTGTCGTCACAATAGTGATACGTTAGCAAAAGTGGTAGCGGATGTTTTTTCTGCTAACGGAATCCATGTGTATTTGTTTTCAGATATGCGCCCAACACCAGAATTATCTTTTGCGGTTCGTTATTTGAATTGCCATGCAGGAATTGTGTTGACTGCTTCTCATAACCCACCAGAATACAACGGATACAAAGTATATTGGCAAGATGGTGGGCAATTAGTTCCACCTCAAGATGCTGAAATTATTAAGATAATTGAAGATTTAAAATATAGCGAAATTAAGTTCGAAGCCAGCAACGATTTAATTGAATACATAGACACCGAAGTGGACGAAGCTTTCGCTAAATCAACTATTGAAAATGCAAGTTTTAATACGCCAACTGAAGCTAAAGCGAATTTAAAAATCGTTTATACTTCGTTGCACGGAACATCTATAAAATCGATTCCTACTGTATTAGCAAAAGCAGGTTATACCAATGTAAATATTGTTCCTGAACAAGCCGAACCCAATGGCGATTTTCCTACTGTGAAATCTCCAAATCCTGAAGAACCAGAAGCGTTGTCTATGGCAATTGCTTTGGCGGACAAAATTGGAGCAGATATGGTAGTGGGAACAGATCCAGATTCTGACCGTTTAGGCGTTGCGGTTCGTGATTTGGATGGAAAAATCAAATTGCTAAACGGAAACCAAACCATGGTTATCATGACTGCGTTCTTATTAGAACAATGGAAACGCGCTGATAAATTCAAAGGAAATGAATTTATTGGTTCTACTATTGTTTCTACGCCGATGATGTTAGAATTAGCCGCAGCTTATGATGTGGAATGTAAAGTTGGGTTAACAGGTTTTAAATGGATTGCTAAATTCATTAAAGATTTCCCAAATCAACAATTTATTGGTGGTGGTGAAGAAAGTTTTGGATTTATGGTGGGCGATGCTGTTCGCGATAAAGATGCTGTTGCCGCTATTTTATTAGTAAGTGAAATTGCTGCACAAGCCAAAGCTTCAGGAAGTTCATTATACCAAGAATTATTGAATTTATATATTGATTTTGGATGCTATAAAGAACATTTAATTTCAATTACTAAAAAAGGAATTGAAGGTGCGAATGAAATCAAACAAATGATGATTGATTTACGCGAAAATCCGCTAAAGGAAATCAACGGACAGCGAGTAATTTGTATCGAAGATTATCAAGCTTCTAAAGGAAAAGACTTTATGAACAATGAGGAATTTGAAATCCATATTCCAAAATCAAACGTATTAATTTATTATTTAGAAGACGGAAGTAAAATTTGCGCAAGACCAAGTGGTACTGAACCAAAAATTAAATTCTATTTCAGCGTAAATGGAGTTTTAGACACGATTGAAAACGCTGAATCAGTTGAAAAAGAATTGGATAACAAAATTGCAGGAATTATCTCCGCAATGAAATTAAACTAAATGGACGAAAATTTTAAAAGGATAATTCCGTTTGCAAAAAAATTCAAAGGACACATTTTTTGGAATGTGTTTTTCAATGTTTTGTATGCTTTATTTAGTACGCTTTCATTTGTAGCACTTTTTCCATTAATGGAAGTATTGTTTAAAATGAACGAAGCAGTTACAGAATTGCCAAAATATACAGGCATATGGGAATTAGGTTCATACGGAAAACAATATTTACAATTTTATATTACTAAATTATCCGCAGAAAACGGACCTCAATATGCGTTATTTTTAACAGTCGCATTAGTAATTTCAACCTTTTTATTCAAAAATATATTCAACTATTTTGCATCGCAACATTTAACAAAAGTAAAAAACGGAGTACTTCGTGATTTACGTGAAAAAATGTACGATAAAATTATTTCTTTACCCATCTCCTATTATTCTGAAAAAAGAAAAGGTGATGTGATGGCTCGTATGCTTGGCGATGTTAATGAAGTTCAAAATTCGTTTTTCATGGTTTTAGAACTTATTGTAAAAGAGCCTTTAACTATTATTTTTGCTATTATAGCTATGATGCGAATAAGTCTTGAATTAACACTTTTTGTTTTTATTTTCATTCCCATATCAGGTTTTATCATTTCTAAAATTGGTAAAAGTTTGAAATCAAAATCTCAAAACGCTCAAAAAGAAAATGGTTTTTTAATTTCGATTGTAGAAGAAAGTTTAGGTGGATTAAAAGTGGTGAAAAGCTATAATTCTGAAGGTTATTTCAAAACTATTTTCAATGACTCAATTGATCGATTACTTCGTTTAAACAATAGTATTGGAAAGAAAAATAATTTAGCTTCACCAATGAGCGAATTCATGGGAATTGTTACAATCGCTATACTTTTATGGTATGGTGGTAATTTGGTTTTAGTTGATAAAACATTAAATGGTGCTTTATTTATTGTGTATTTGGGATTAGCATACAACATCTTAACTCCAGCAAAATCAATCTCTAAAGCTTCCTATGCAGTAAAAAACGGATTAGCTGCAGCCGAACGAGTTTTTGAAATTTTAGAAGTTGAAAACACCATTACAAACAAAGAAAATGCTATAAACAAAGATTCTTTCAAAGATAAAATCAGTATTGAAAACATCAACTTCAGTTATGCTGAAGAAAATGTGTTGAAAAACTTTTCGCTAGAAGTACCAAAAGGAAAAACGGTGGCTTTAGTTGGGCAATCAGGTTCAGGTAAAAGTACGATTGCGAATTTATTGACTCGTTTTTATGATGTACAAGAAGGAACGGTAAAAATTGACGGAATCGATATTAAAGACATGACGTTACATTCGCTGCGTGATTTAATGGGATTGGTTACGCAGGATTCTATTTTATTTAATGACACGATTAAAAACAATATTCGTTTAGGCAAGCAAGACGCAACTGACGAGGAAATTATCACAGCTTTAAAAATAGCCAATGCCTACGAATTTGTAAAAGATTTACCTAACGGAATTGAAACCAACATTGGTGATGCTGGTGGAAAACTTTCGGGCGGACAAAAGCAACGTTTATCGATTGCGAGAGCGGTTTTGAAAAATCCACCGATTATGATTTTGGATGAAGCTACTTCAGCATTAGATACAGAAAGCGAAAAATTTGTTCAGGTTGCTTTGGAAAACATGATGCAAAATAGAACTTCAATCGTAATTGCACACCGTTTATCAACCATCCAAAAAGCAGATAAAATTGTCGTAATGCAAAAAGGCAAAATCGTAGAACAAGGAACGCATGATGAATTATTGGCCATGAACGGAACGTATTCGAAGTTAGTGATGATGCAGAGTTTCGAGTAAATTAGCACGCGGATGACACTGATTCGCAAAGCGAAACGCTGATTTAAACAGATTTTTGAATTAAACATATAAGGCAGATAAGTTTTGAAGTTGAGTATCTTTATGAATTAAGTCCATTTAAGATTTACACACAAACTTGTCATTCCGATAGGAATCTCTTTCATTATTAAATTTTAAACTTGAATTTTGAACTTGAAACAATTATGTACGTAAACCATCCAAATATCACTTTACCCGATGACAATGACACCATTGCTTGGAAATATTTGGACTTGTCTAAGTTTTTAGACATGTTATTATCGCAACAGTTGTTTATGTCGCGTTCAGATAAATTTGAAGATCAATATGAAGGCACGTTTTCGGAACCTACCTTTGAGGAAATCAAGAAAATTGCGGCAAACAATTCTAAATTTTTAGATTATTACAAATCGCATCGCGAAAAAGTGGTGATTAGTAGTTGGCACATTAATGAATACGAATCCTTTGCCATGTGGCAAATTTTTACTCAAAACACAGAAGGCTTAGCCATTCAAACAACTATTGGCAGACTAAAAGAAGCTCTACAACCTGAAAGACAAACCGAACAATTCATTGGAGCCGTCAATTATATTGACTACAAAAAAGAGTTTATTCCGTTTGATGATACGTTTTTTCCATTCTTATTCAAACGTAAAAGTTTTCAATATGAAAGAGAAATCCGCATTATTTCTGACGTTTCTGCTAGTGGAATGACTATTGACAATGGATTAAAAATAGACGTTAATCTGAACCAACTAATAGAAAAAATCTACATTCACCCAAAAAGTGAAAACTGGTATAAAAAATTAGTCATCGAATTGGTTTCCAAATTGGGATTTGATTTCGAAATTGAGAAATCGGATTTAGAGAGTGATATTTTGATTTAGAGTTGGAACGCGGATAAATCTGATGCTTTGCAACGCAGATTAAGCGGATTTTCTTCGCTCTTTTTCAATGTAGTTCCAACGAACTTAATCTAAATGCAAATTGACACAGGTTTTTAAAATATCTTTAGTCATGAAATATTGGTAAAAAAAAATTAATAGCTACTAATTAGGGCTATAAACTTCTACTTTCCAATCCTCAGCTAACAAGTTTACGTAGTGATAATGTACTTTATCATTTTTATCAAAAGCACCATTTTTGTTGATGTCTTCAATACATCTAAAATATAAGCGATTTTGTGCTTCAATGATGTTCCAATCGATTAATTCTTGAAACTCTTCTGAAAGTTTTATGAAATTTGCACCACTAATTGAACTAATATATAGTGATTTAATATCATTTTGGTTTACTTTACCATCTTTATTAGTGTCTGAGTCTACAAGCGAATAAACCATTATTTGCTTTTTAGTTTTCGCAGCAATAGTGTTCAAAAATGTTGCCGTCTGAATTTGAATTTTTTTATCAGACAATGGACTAACACTTGTAGAATCAATGTGTTGAAAATTCAAATTATCAAAAAAACCTGTAATTTCAAATCGGTTATAATTAGAAATTGCATAACTCACTTGGTTTGTTTTGCTGCTTCCATACACTTTTCCATTTGTTTCGTAAACTCTCACATCGCCAACTGGATGAATTAGATATTTTGTACCTTCCATTAAAATTGGCAAATCGGCTACTTTTATGGAAGAAGTATCTTTAACTTCAGTTTCAACTTTTGCTTTTCCATCTTCGTAAATTACTTTCGGGGTTTCGGTTTCTTCTTTACAACTCAACAAAGTTGATACAAGACAAAAAGTGAAAAAGATGCGCTTCATAGTAAAAATTTTATAGTCAAATATACTAAAATAAATATTGGCTTACAATCGGGCAACCAATTTGATATTGAAAACACGAGTAGTCATATAGTTAGGTATTCCATATTGTGATTTGGTATACACATCACGCACCCAAGTATTCGTAATTGCGTTTTGATTGTTGAATAAATTAAAGATTTCTAATCCCAATGAAAATTCATTAAATGGTTTTAACCACACTTTACTTGATTTGATAGTATTGTCTTTAAATACGAATGAAAAACCAACATCGGCTCTTCGGTAATCATTTAAACGCAATTGATAAGCATAAGGATCTGCATAAGATGGAGAACCTCCCGGCAAACCTGTGTTATACACTAAATTTAAATACAAACGTAAATTTGGAATATTTGGCATATAATCTTGAAACAAAACCCCAAATTTTAATCGTTGATCGGTTGGACGAGCAATAAACCCTTTCCCATCTTGATTTTCTTCGGTTTTTAGATAGCCAAACGTAAACCATGACTCAGTACCTGGAACAAATTCACCATTTAGTCGGGTATCAAAACCATAAGCATATGCTTCTGCATTATTATTCGCTTCATATCGAATTCTAACGTTATCAATAGTGTACGTATTTACGTCGGTTATATTTTTATAATACGCTTCAGAGACCAACTTAAACGGTCGGTTCCACATTTTAAAACTATAATCGTTACTTAAAACCACATGAATCGATTGTTGCGCTTTTACATTTGTTTGCACTACCCCATCTTCATCTCTTAATTCTCTATAAAAAGGTGGTTGGTGGTACAATCCGCCTGACAATCGGAACATCATGTCTTTTTCCCAATCAGGTTTAAAGGCAAATTGAACCCTTGGCGAAAATGTAATTTGACTATTCCCTTTAGGTCTTGCCTCGGCATCTACTTGCCACTGGTGACCACGCATACCGGCATTTAACCAATAATTATGCACTCCTATTTTACCTCTGTAATTCCATTGTGCATAACCCGAAAATCTATTAATTCTAGTATAATTAGTTGCTCTTACATTTTGATAAGGCGCTAGTGGACCTACATACGGATTATAAGGTTGGTCGTTTTGATAATCTAACTCTGGATTTGGCAACGAAAAGCCAGTTGAGTCAACAACTTCCCATTCTACAATTCTATCGCGAATGTCTTCCATGGTAAATTTTGCACCCCATTCGATTTGAGATTTTTTATTTATTTCATGAAATCCTTTTACTTCTGCATTTACAATTAAAGCATCTAAATCGTTCCGTGCGTGATTCAATTGCGAACCAATTCCGCGCGTAAAAACTACATCACCAAAGGTTTCAGAACCAATATTAGCATCTACTTCGCCCAAACGATATTGCGCTAAAATATCATAATATTCTTGCTCTTGCGTATGATAGCCCGATAGGATAAACTTCAATTTATTTTTTTCATTGTATTGGTAAACTGCTTTTCCAGCACCAAAAAACGTTTGGTATTTATCTTTTTCTTGTCCTTCATAAAAAACCAATAATGCAATAGGCTCATCAATCGTTCCAAAATTGGTTTGACGCGTTAACGGTTCATAATTGTATCTATTTTGCGAAATATTTCCTAAAAAGCTAAAATTCCATTTAGTAGAAGCATTGTAATTCAACAAGGTTTGAACATCAAAAAAAGTAGGTTTAAAATTAGTTTCCGTTTCCTGACTATTTACTAACAAGCTATTATCTCTGTATCGAACCCCTGTAATATTGCTCCATTTCTGATTTTTAGAAACACCTTCAACAGTTAAGCTTCCACCTAATAAACTAGCTTCTAAACTAGCTGCAAATTGCTTTGGATTTCGGTAGGTAATATCTAAAACCGAAGATAATTTATCCCCATATTTAGCCTGAAAACCTCCTGCAGAAGCATCAACATTGTACACCATATCCGTATTCGTAAAACTCAAGCCTTCTTGTTGACCTGAACGAATTAAAAACGGACGATATACTTCAATTTCGTTGACATAAACTAAGTTTTCATCATAATTCCCACCGCGAACAGCATACGATGTGCTGAGCTCGTTATTACTATTAAAGCCTGGTAAGGTTTTTACAATATTTTCGATTCCTGCATTAGCACCAGGGATTTTCCTAATGATTACAGGGTCAATGGTGGTGACACCTTCAATACGTTTTTTACTATTTGCTGTAATAATTACTTCCCCAAACTCTTCTACCTTGGAATTCATTAAGGGATTTAATTCGTAATCTTCATTTGGTTTTAAAGTAATGTCAATTGATTTTTTCTTCAATGAAACGTGAGAAAAAACAAGGGTTACCTTTTTATTCGCATCAATTTCTATGCTGTAGAAACCATTTTCATTGGAAACCGATACTTTATCACCTACCGTAATAGTTACATTTTCAACTGGATTGTTAAACTCGTCCAAGACAACACCTTTAACACGGGCTTTCTGTGCTGAAATCGTCAGTGAAAATAAACCCACAAATAATACTAAAATTATATTTTTCAAAAGAATTTGTTTTAATTATTTAAAAAAGTAAGATTCAAAGGTAGTAGAATTTTGTAAATTATCAGTAACAACAATCTTTAAATCATTTCTACCTTGAACGTAAATATTGTCCTCTAAATTGTGTACTAGTTTTTTAGTTTTATAATCATACTCCAATAAAATCCATTTTCCGTTCAAATATCCGTTATAAGTATCAATTTCTGAATGTAAATCACTTACCGAAACGCTGATTGTTTTTTGCTCTTTTATGGTTTTACCCTCAATAAAATTTACGTTATAAATTCTTGGTGGCGTCATATCTTGCGCAAGCT
>Ga0255098_1000277_pt1 | contig 15585 bp, 12 predicted proteins | sample Colum_Atlam_RepC_2_FD_188440 | JGI IMG/M metagenome (GOLD analysis project Ga0255098, IMG submission 188440) | Freshwater microbial communities from Columbia River, Oregon, United States - Colum_Atlam_RepC_8d | ecosystem: Environmental > Aquatic > Freshwater > River | place: USA: Oregon... | reverse complement strand
ATGTGATAAAGGCACGACTCGATGGGTGGTTGACGCCAAATATACTGTTTTCCCACCATCAGCCACTTCCCCTCGTTCACACCATTCTGCAAATCCGGTTGGGTTATCAATCGTTGCAGACAACATTACCATTTGGACATGACGAGGTAACATCAATATTGTCTTTTCCCATACTTGTCCGCGTTCGGCGTCATTTATGTAGTGGACTTCGTCAAACACAACGCATGCTAATTCGGTCATGATATTCATTTGAAACTGCAGCAGAGACGTTGTCGATTCCTGAATGGAAGAACTGGACTCACTTGTCTGGTTGAGAGACGTAAACAAATAGTTCATTAAAATCTCGGTCGTCATGATAAGCACATCCGCATTTGGATTGGTTTTAATATCTCCTGTAAATAGACCAAATGAGATTTCAGGGTATTTTCGTGTAAATTCGTAGTATTTTTGATTAGAAAGAGCTTTAATGGGGCTCGTATAAATTACCTTTTTTCCGTTTTTTACAAAGTGTTGCAATGCAAACTCGGCCGGAAGAGTTTTGCCCGAACCAGTATGTGCAGTTACTAATACATGGTTGCCTTCAACAATCGATTCAATGGCATATTTTTGAAAATCACTGAGAGGATATGGATATAATTCAAAATGAGATTCATATTTTGAATTAGACGGATATGGTTTATCACAAATAACGACCATGGCTTCGCCGTGTATACATATTATATATGTGGTTGCTTCTATATTAGTTACAACTAATATTACGTGGACCTTTTGTACAATCCTGGTATTTTGATTATATCTGCGATTTCGTGTAAACCAGCTTAATCACATAATAATTTAATTTTTTCCATCACCACATTAACGTCAGTATTTATTGTTAGATTTGGCATTATACTGTCTAAACCAAATTGGTGATTCTGTTCAACATTGTGAAATAATCCAACTATAGATGTTTTATGTAATGCGCACGCAAATGCAAGGGGTGACGACATATTTCCAATAAATAGTTTACATGAATTTATTGCTACACACAATTCATACATATTTCCTGGTTTATAAATCGCCACGTCATTTGCATTAAATAACATCTTAAAATGTTCGGTTTCATAATCTGCCATATGTATAAACTTGATACGTTTGCAATAATTTTTACAAATATACGTAAAATCAATATTGTATGCTGGGCGATAAGATGTTGTAGTTATTAAGATAGTATCATTAAATGTATTATCATGTGGTAAAGTGAGCCATTTATCGATTCCCCATGTTACCTTATATGTATCATAAAATATGTCACTCCAATTACTTTTATATAATAGAGGACTTGTCCGCCATTGAGATAAATTTATATGATATGGTTCATTATTAGAATACATTTTATACTCTTTAATGTATGATTGTTCCGTAACTAATCTATATGTGTCCTGATAAGCAGTTTGCAATCCATGTCTAAAATTATCACCAGTGTTTGCAATATATAATATACCTTTTCTACCTGTTTTTAAAAATATTTGGTTTATTATAGACAATTGGTGAATAAAATCGCCTAATAACCCACCACTAACATAAGTTATCGGTTTTAGTTCAAATACATCAGCATCACCTGCATGTGGAATATTAAAATCTGCTATATGAATAGATTTGCTGGCATCAACATCATCATCATCATCGTGCGACACATACGTAATTGTAGGTATGTTTAATACGGTCGCTATTTTGTCGTTAAAATTCGAGACTATGGTAACAATATCATATTCAAGTGCAAGATATATTATTTCGGGAATTTTATTATAAAATGTAGTCGTATTATCTATAACAATTTTGCAAATTGACTGCGAATAACTTTTTTGCTCTTTTAGATTTGAACTAGAAGTCAAATTATACCAATTTTTAATCCGGAATCTTTTTTGATTAAATTCAAAAATTTGATTTGATAAAAATGCAAACTGAGGGTCGTCGATTGTAATGGTTTTTATCACATCGGTCATGTCCCATATTTTCTCATTTACGTACATTAATAAGTTATAGTATAAGTGGTTCTCTTTATAAATATAACATTCTTGCAGTGCGTCTATTTCTTTTTGAATTTCTAACTTTTTAGTTTCATTGCTTATTTTTTTCATTTTTAATTCTAAAATACTGAGTTTATCGATGACTTCGCCAATCGATACTTCTACTTTCATTTTGCATAACATAAATAAAGATGTTTATATTATTTTTCATGCAAATAATATTGAACAAAACGGGTCGTTAATGATCGTTTTTTTATGATTTTCGTCTAGATATGAAAATCGGTCTAGATCTTTATTATGCCACCAGCTGTAATGAAAGGATATATATGCAGGAACATTGTTACGCTTCGAGTATTCCAATATTGTGTCCAATATAAACTCTTCGCCACCTTCTATATCAAGTTTAATAAGCGATAAATTATTCAAATTGTATTTCGCGATTATTTCTTGAAATGTAATCGTTTTTATTATTACATCAGTGTCTCTCGTTTTGCCTAGTTTTAATTGACTCATCGAATCGTTCAATTGACTCGTCAAACTATTACTATTACTGCCAAATATCATATCAGTAGTTTCACTGTATATTGCCTTATGTTCGACATCGATTATTGTATTAATATAATTAAGTGCAACATTTTGTTTTAATATTTCGACACTAATTGGGTCGGCTTCAATGCAAACTACATGTGACGATTTTCGACTTGCGTATAAACATGTTGTACCGATCCATCCACCTATATCTAAAAATTGTTTATTTGGGTCTAAGTATTTATCAAACACATTGAACGTATCATTTTCCCAGTTTGGATAAATATTTATCCAAAAATTGTCATTATTTTCGACACCGCCTTGTACCAAAAAGGTTTCAGCATTTTTGTTTATAGATAAAATCTTATTATCATTTATATATTTCATTTCAAAATGTGCAATCGACGACGATTTAAATGAATCTTTGTACATTATATATCTAGAAAATCTAGAAATTCCATCAATATCAATATACCATGGCAGATGTTTCATTGTAAAATCCCCGGCCAATCGAATATGTTTTCCAGTGAAGCATTTATTATATAAGCAAAACGTTGTATCTACATCTGCAAAATACATTTCATATTCTGGATTATCAATTCGATTTACCCAGTATTGTTTCTGTGATTCACAAATAGTCGGTATACCGATATAATTAAATTCATCGAATCTGTATTTAAACATTTTTTCCGGTTCAAATATGTCTAATGCAAATCCAACCTTATTAGATTCGTATTTATTACTAATCTGCATCAATATATCGATAAAATTGTTAGGAGTGTTATTATTAAATTGCAAATCCGGGTCTGTAATGATAAACTGATCAGGTAGTTTATTGAATACTAATGGGTTTGTCCAAACTAAATGACCATAATTCTGGTCGCATTTTAATACATTGTATTTCTTAGAACATTCATTTATATATGACATGGTGTATTTACAATGCGAATTGTTATCAATAATTAAAATATTGGGTCGAATTAATATGTTTTCAAGTTGCTTTACCATATTTTCAACATATTTATAGTTGTTAAAACTTATTATTACGATTGGTACTAGATGCGTACTTTTTTTAATATAGACATCGTTTACCGCAATACGTTGTATTTTTTCATATCCATATTGAGCCAAATAATCACTGCAAAATGGCTCGTCGTAATTATTTTCAATGACAAATAGTTTTACATTATACACATTTAAGTCAATACCTTTTAACACGTCTAGCTCGGTATTCTCCGTATCAATGGAAATAAAATCGATATTTTTTGGAAAATTCAATTCTGCTAACAATGAATCTAAGCTTCTTACCTTAACGTTACATTTTGAAACGTTCGTAATTAGGTGCTTATGTGATTCAACTAGACGAACGTCGGGTTCTAATGAAGATATTGCGCATAAATTATCATTTAAGTTAAATATGGTAAATTCTTTATCATCTGCATCTGCATTAGATATGCAACATTGGTAACATTCTTTTCTTATTTGTTTACATTTGTCAAACGCAGTTTGAATTGGTTCAATGCAAAGCGCTCTCCATCCACTCTGTTCAAAATGTAGAGTATTACTTAATGAAATACCATCATATGCACCAACTTCAATGCAAACGCCATTATTCTTATTTGGAAATAAACGTCTTATGTATTCATCTTCGCCATGTTGTGCAAAATAAGACATTATATATTTAACATACTATTAATAATGTGTTAAATATACGCATAATGAATTTAATAGAAAATGCAATTTCATAGAAAATGCAATTTCATAAAAAATTACTAAATCTCATGTAAAATATCATCAATGCTTATTAACGGTTTCCATCCAAGCCCCGCCAGCTTCTTTGCGTCGCCTCTAATATTTGTTGAAGTCGAATCAAATCCTAAATACGTATTTTGAATTACGACGACCTCCAATCCAGTTGACTTTTCAAATAAGATATTGTCTTTGCATTCTAACTCGATTCCACGATTTGCATATAATTTAATGACTAAATAGGATATTCTATGAGTGTCAGTGTGACATATTAAATAGTCGTCGCCGTTAGTTTGAGAAATAATGGCGTAGATTGCATTTGCAACATCCTTGGCGTGTAAAATATTTCTATATGAATCCAGATTTCCGGTTTGCAGTGCAGTTTTTGTCCCTGCATTCCACGATTTAATGTGTGCAGAAACTTTATTCAATAAAAAAACCGGTTTTTTTAAAGGGGATTCAGTCGTAAATATAACTCCATTTGAAAAAGGCAAACCATATGTATTTCTATAAAAGTCAACCATGGAATGGCCCATTATTTTTGCGATAGAATATGGATGTACATGAAACATATTATGGTCGTCTTCTTTTACATCATAATCATTATGACCTTTATACATTTCACTACTCGATGCGTTAAATAATTTTGTCTTCCATCCCTTGCGGTGTATAATATCACACAGTGATGCCGTTAACATCCCATTACAGTGTAATGTTTCAATTGGATTTTTAAACGCATATTGCGAACTGGAAATAGACGCCAGATGAATAACTACATCAGGTTTAACAATGGATAGAACGTGTTCTAATTGTATTTCATTGTTCATATCAAAGTGAAACTTGGTTATGTTGGGTTCGTTATGTTGTGTAGACCGACTGATTCCATATAAATTATAATCGGTGCATCGTTCTTTCATATAATGCGCAATCATACCATCGCACCCGGTAATTAACATTTTCGGTTTTGAACCGACAATTTCAAATCGAGGAAATGGAAATACGAATTGGCCACCTGCGTCTAAAAACGCCTTTTCGCGAACAAGAATCTCTTCGCGAAAATGCCACGGCAAAACCAATAAATAATCTGGCGGATTTTCTCTCATAGTTTCTTCGCCAATAATCTCAATACCGGTGTTTGTCATTTTACCAATCTTCTTTGGGTTTCTTTCTACCGCATATTTCATGTCGTTTTCACCCAATTTTGCGTATTGTAGTAAGCAGTTGCCTTTCGTTGACGCCCCGTAAACATACATTTTTTTCCCGTTGCTATTAACACAGTCTACAAAGTCTCGCAATCGTTTCACTTCAATGTCACAATTGGTCATAAACTGTTCGAATACATTATTATTTAATAACCCATAATCAATCTCTTCCTTTAAAATTCGATTAACCAGCTCGACGTTTTCATTATATGCAACAGACTGCTTCTTTGCAAAATAAACCCTGAAGCTGCCACCATTACAGTCATTAAATTTAACATCAATAATTTTAAGGTTGGCTCTATCCGCGATTTCTTTAATTTGATGTAATGAATAATATTCCAAATGTTCGTGGCAAATAGTATCTATACTATTTGTTTTTAACATGGATAATAAATAGCTTTGTTCGCACGTCCAAATGCCATCGTCGTGTAAAATAGAATATATATCTTTTGCAAATTGCACCGGGTCAGGCAAATCATAAAACATGGATATAGACGATACCATCTTACACTTAATATCACCGTACACGTTCGTAAAATTTTCATGCGTGAAGTATGTAGGGATTAGTTCTACATCTCTATAATAGTCTTTAAATTGAGACCCAGTTGGGTCTACGCCGATTCGCTTAAGACTGCTCGAATAATATTGCAACATTGTAGAGTCATTACTACCGATATCTACAATGGTGTCTCCATCTTGTAGATTTACAATGGACGCTATTTCTAATTGATAATTTTTTAAATGTTCCCGCATCGTATTACTAATACCAGAACGATAACCATATTCATATTCGTATAGTTCGGCAGAAAACGTTGTTTGTAGTAATTGTAACAATCTGCAATTATTACATACGCATAAGTCGATTGGGGTTTTTGGAGTAGTAAAATCACCATAAACTGGAAATCGAGATGTTATATATTGTTCACCGAGTGATATTACAATAGTAAGATCATTTGACCCACAAATGCGACAACTTTCAATATTTGATATATAAGACATTTATTAAATGTACAATGATAAATATAGCATTGTATATTTATATGATTTTAATTAAACATATGAATATTCTTTTTTATGATTAGCAGTGAACATCTATTTGTTATTTACTTTTCATCCAAAAACTATATAAAAATACGTCATCTAAATAATAAAACAGTATTACAATGGCTAAAGTGTGTTTTATTACTGCTATATATGGCAATTACGAAGCTACGTGCAAGAAATATATAGCACAAGCGATTGAAACCGATTTTATATGTTTCACGGATAATAAAAATATTGAATCAAATGGATGGATAATTGATACGACCCCATATCATTTGGTAAACCGTTCACCATTAGATGTTGTTGGAAATTCTATGCGTAATTCAATTGATAATAACAAACATACGTTTAATGTCGCAAAATATTATAAACAGGCTTTTCAAAATATTCCAAGGTTACGTGATTATGATGCAGTTGTATGGGTAGATGGAACGATACAAATATGGAATCCATACGCAAGTTTGTATATACTGAATAACATTAGTAAACATAAAATAATAGGATGGGCACACGAACATAGTAAGGGAAAATTATTGAATGAAGTAAATGCTTCTAATTTTTTTCGATACACATCTACCAATTGGAATGGCCAAGATCAACCCTATCAGGATATATTTACACAGTATAATGAATATATCAAATCCGGGTATACGGATGATTATTTTCACAATATAAATAATTCTAAACCGAATTTTGGTATTTGGCTGACATGTTTTGTAGCATTTGCAAATAAGGACACGGATGTATCTCGTTTTTTGGATAATTGGTATATGCAAACATTAATTCATACTACGCAAGACCAAATCGGGTTTCCATATGTATGCCAAGCGATGAATATTATTCCGTATACGCTTCCCGACCATGAAATCAATGGAGATAGACCACATGATAGTACAGATTTTTACATTAGATTACGACATGGCATATAAATTATCTATACGGATAGTATATAGTTTAGTTGAATCATGGATCTACAAAATAACCAACATATTTACGGGATACCAGATGGAGTATTATACGGACAAAATGACAGAATCGATGAATTGAATGATCGATTGAGCCAACGTCATTTCTCGGATTCTCCGTTGGAGCCCAATTATGACCCTCGCCCAGCTCAAACCAAACGAACCCTTTTTCCTATGGTGAAAAATGCGCGCCATACAACGGAACCATCATTGCAATACCCTGTATACAATACGTCGGCAAACTTCAACCCCGGCAATAGCAATGCCCCTACAGCCGGGTTCAGGCAAAACGTGGATGTTGAAACTGTATTGCGCAACCAAACATTTGCTATGCAACATGGTGCCAGTCAATCGGTCTATGTTCCTTCTTCTGCGAGCGAACTATACAATGTTAGTGTTGTGTCAAGACCGTCGATTCAGCCTCACCCTGATTTATTCGCCCCACACACATTTTCGAATCAGGCTCATCCTAATTTAGCGGGTGTAAATATTGGCAATGACCGTTTTTTCAATCATACACGAACACAATTGCGCAATCAATAAAACATTTTTGTGTCTTTTTATTATATACAAGTCTATATAATAAACCAATGCTTGAGTCATTATATGCAATATTTACTACTACAAATCCAAATTTATATTTTTTAAGGCAAGTTCTCATATTTGCGATTATATTGGTAGTCATAGTGATATCAAAAAAAATATACACTCGCGCCAAGCCCGAAGGGTTTGCACAGACGGAACCGTTTGTATATAAATACGGCAAAAGTGCGATGGATTCATTTTATGCGGATATTTATGATTCATTACACGATACCCGTTCTCGTTCTCAACGCGAGTTACTTAAAATAGTCGAAATGACAGACCCGTCTGTGAATCACAGCACCATATTGGACGTTGGCTGTGGTACTGGATATGTCGTGAATGAATTGACCAAGGCAGGATACGAAGCATATGGTGTCGACAATTCAAAAGACATGTTACGCCATGCCATGCAAACCTATCCAGATGCGGAATATGTTTATGGAGACGTATTAAGCCCGATGCAATTCGACAAGTCAACATTTACACATATATTATGTACGTATTTCACCATTTATCAGTTAGAAGATAAAGCCAAATTCTTCCAGAACTGCTACTTTTGGATGAAACCGAATACGTATTTAATAATACACCTGGTTGATACTTCCAAATTTACACACATGATACCACACGAAGCCGCACATAACGAAGAACAAAAACTCCAAGGAAAGCGAATCATAACATCCAATGCATTATTTAGTGATTATAAGTATAAGTGTTCATGTGAGATTCCGGAGGACAGTAATAATATCCGCGTCGAATTTAAAGAGACATTTACCGATTTAGATACAGAGCATATTCGCCAAAATGAGTCTCATTTATTTATGGAATCGATGGATACCATCCTGAAAACCGCAACACAAAACGGATTTATCATGCACGGTAAAATAGACATGAAATCGTGCAATGGGGACGAGAACCAATATTTATACATTTTGGAGCGACCACTATAAAATCGTTGTATAGAGCAAACCCTTTTCGCAAAATATAGTAGAAATGATTTTCCAGTATATTTTACTCATTTGGTTGGTTGCAATTATTGTAGTATGGGCAACAATAAAAATCAAATATCCTTTTTGGAATAACCAACCGGTATTTCACACATACGACTATGTCCGCGCGTTATATAAACAGCCGTTTGTTGTGCACACAAACTGGCCACGTAAAACGAAATATGTGGACCCGGTGCATGTATATACGTACCCGGTAAATGACGACAATATGAAATTAATCAAAGACGCGGCAAAATTGTTACAATCGCATTATTTATCGAGTGAACGAATTGATTATATGATACAATCAAACGTGTTGTATGCGTTACATACTGGCCAGCCAGAACAATCGTATTTTTCGGTATATAAGGTTCTCGAATATGAATTACACCTTTGCACATTCAAAACGCCCCCTTCGGGGGCAGTTATGAGTGAGCGAGGTGATGCTGATTGCACATTTGAAATGTGCAATGGTGTAAAACCCAACAAAAATAATGCGAAAGTGGAAATTGTCAAAATGGACAAAATTCTAGGATGTATTACATCGCGTGCATTAAGTATGTATATCCGTCCAACCAAGACGGAAGCCGCATTCACACAAATTCCTGTATATTTTATGGACTTCTTATGTGTACATCGAGAACAAGACTATAAAAATATAAGTAGAAAACTCTTACAAACGCACGAATATAACCAGCGTACATACAACAAAAACATCCAGTGTAGTTTATTGAAGAAAGATGGAGAACAGTTCAGTGGGATTCGTCCGCTCGTAACATATAATGCTTATTCTTATAACATTCCGTCGCGTAAAGTCACGCGATTGAAAACGAGTTACCATGTAAAGTTATTAAAACCCGGGACAGTTAGTTTATTTTTTGATTTTTGCAGGTTTAATATGCAGAATGAACCCAAAACTGCCATGTTTGATATCATGGTTCTCCCTTCTATTGGAAATATTGTTGCACAAATAAAAGAAAAGAGTTTATATGTTGGTTGTTTGCGGTATATGGACATAGTATTGGGATTTTATTTTGTCAAAGATGCCCATCGTTATAACGAAGCATACGAATCGAAAACTCTTACGCTGGTTGCCAGTATGCAAACCTGCAGTGATTCACGGTTGTTTTATTTAGGGTTTTTACATGTATTAAGAGAAATAATACATACAAATGCTGACTATAAAGCTATCAATATTGAGAACATTGGACATAATCAATACATCAATGATATTTGGACTAGCGGAAATATGCCCATTAATGCTACAAATATGGCATATTATAGTTACAATTATGTATATCCATGTTCTCCAATCGACCAGGCGCGGTGCTTCATTTTACAATAACATTTTGATAACTTTATCATCACCATCGAATAAACGTAATTGTAAAATATCGGTTATATTGTAAAATCCAATGTATTGGTGGACTTGTATACGTAGGTTCTCGATGTCTTCGATTTTACCTACAAAAAAATGACAAGAAATATTATTAAAAGTAGTGGTACATAGGAAACGGTCAATACATATGTGAAGATTCAGCTCTTCGACCCATTCACGGCGCAAACATTCTTCGAGTGTTTCGTCGGGTTCTAGCTGCCCGCCGGGGAATTCCCAGTAGTTAGGATTCGGCCCACGAGAATCTCGTAAGCCCATAAGTATGTTACCCTGGGCGTCAAACATAATGCCGCAGGCCACGTTCGTCATGCCGCGGGCTACATTCGTCACACCACAGGCCACATTCGTCATACCACAATCGCGACTCGTGCAACAATCGGCGATCATCATGCCACAGTCTTTACTCATGGCTAAATATAATGATATTCAATGAAATATCATTATGTAGTTTATCGTATATATTTTCCGCTGCGAGCAAAGGAATCGAGAACATAAATCACAAACACGCCTAAAAATGTATATAACAAGAATTCTTCCGTAATGTTATTCGTTTTTTCATGTTGCTGCGCTTCCAACAAATGAATCATGTAATTAATTTTCTCCATGATTTTATCATCAAACGCCCCCACATGACTACCAATACCCATATTCGAGTAATATGGCTGTGACAATTTGGGCCGAGAGTTTTGGTAACTTTTGGCATAACTGTTATATACTTCTGCAGTCGGCTCGTTTGCTTTGTACATAGTCGGCGATTCGGGTGCGGATTTCATGGCATTCGATGCAGTTAAATAAGATGGCCGAGGAGGAACATATTGTCGAGCAGATACCGGTGTTTCCGTATCTCCCTTGACCTGTATAGTTGGCGGGGAAATCGGTTTAAACTCGCCCATTTTATTGTTCTCCATCGAAGCAGATGCAATGTTCATTTTATTTAACAATTCATTCACCTTGGAGCTTTTATATTCATTGGTATTTTGTATATCAGCTAAAGTAGATGGCGCCTGAAGACGGTTATTTTGGGGGTTCGGTTCATGCTCGATATCATTATGGTCATCTGTAGTATCCGCCTCGTCTACTTGAGACGGTGGTTTTTTATAAGTACGTCTCATGGTCGACGGCCGCCGTCTGGGTTGTTCTTCATTTGTCCATGGACTTGCATATGATACTAAATTAGACATTTGAAAGAATCTTCTAATACTTAAAAAATACTTAGATTTTAATTCTACACAACTAAACCCTTGAAGAATTAAAACCTGCCTATCTAATTTTTCGCTGGTATAAACCAAAACGTAGAGCGACCGATTATTCACTAAACTGTTTCATAAAGAAAAATGACAGGTAAATATATAGAGCCATGAAAGCGACAATTGCTCAGTTTATCCCGATTATATTGATCTTGATAATGTTAACCTACTCCAAAGAATTTGTGCAATTCAGCCACTCTATTTTAGGAAAAGTAATGGCGATCGCACTCGTTTTATTTTATACACATTTAGATAAATACGTGGGCGTGGTGCTATGTTTATTCGTGATAGTGTATTATCAAAGCGATTTTGTGGAAAATATGCTAAATACCGACGATATTATGAATGAAATGGCAGAAAGTGTGAAAGAAAGTACATCTGGTCGCAAAGTAGATGATTCCATGCCGAATATCGATAAAATACAGGGTCGTGATCAAAAACAAACATCGTTAAGCGAATCCATGTCAAACTTGTCAGATGTGTATCCTACAATCGAGCATATGGAACACGATAATGAACCGAGTAAACAACAGAGCGTTAGTGTAGTAAATGCTTTTAGGAAAGAAAACTGTAATGGTATTGACTTAATGTATAAAGATATGAAGGTGAAACCAGATATGATTGGACACATATTTCCAAATGTAGAATTTAAGGATGGCGAATGCAATGTGTGCGACAGCACGTGCAAGTTCTCTATTATTGAGAACCGTCTAAAAACAGAAACAGAACTTTTTCGGTCAGAGTTTCAGGAAGGGAAACGTAACAAGTATAAAAAGAAACCGCGTGTGACCGCAAAACCGAATAAATTCTCACTATCGACAAATATCAATAACGCCAAGCAAATCAATGCCGTCAAAAAAATCGAGGACGCTTCTAAAAAAATCGATAACGCGGTTAAAAGAATGGAGAACGTTGCTAAAAAAATCGAGAATAAGTAAAAAGTAGAAGTAACTAACAGACCTATGTAAAAATATATAGTAATAGCGTATATGGTAGAAAAAAATAAAAATCAATCTGGTATATCAATATTTAGATACGTTCATGAACAAATACAAGCATTAAACAACAGCAAGGTTTTTGCCGGCATTATGATTATTACATTGAACATAGTATCGCGTTTTGTAAATATTAAATTAAGCAAGACAATGGAGTCGTATTTAAAATACACCTTTAGCAAATATGTATTGGTTTTCACAATTGCATGGATGGGAACGCGTGATATATATATTGCGTTATTTATAATGACATGTTTTGCAATCGTGAGCGATTTATTATTTAACGAGGAAAGCATATTTTGCATATTACCCGACGAGTTTAAAGACCGTCACCTATCTATATTAGAAGAACAAGAGAACATGGCCAATGTCACGGATGAAGAAATTGCCAAGGCAAAGAAAGTATTGGAAAAGGCAAAAGAACAAATGAAAACAAAAGACATTGAGTTGGAAAGTTATAAAATTTAGTCAGTATGATTATGACCAAAAGTAAGTTATATTACATGAATTAAAATTGTCCATATAATATAATTAGAACGATACATGGAAGAAGTCGAGTTTGCAATAGAGAGTTTGGCGATTAAGATTTATACCAATATACCCGATAAACAAAACCAGATTGTGAATTTTACACGGAGCATGTTACATATACCCAAATCGACAAATGCTGAAGAAGAAAGTGAGATCGAAAATGTAATATTAGCAGAAATCCCATTTTTCACCATTGATGTCGAATATCCCGTAGATAGGTTAAATCGTCTCACCTATCATGAACGGGTTAATTTCTTTTTTAATGCCGGTAAATTTGCAGAATTACTAAGACCTTATTATGTGAAAGAAGAAAATCAACCTGTAGGTGAGTCACCGGATGACAGTGACAACTATTATGATAATCGAGAACGCCGGACTCGACGAAACGTAATGACAATGTTAGAAATATTATTCCCGACCAAATTCCCGGTTATCAACGATATCCATGCGTCTTACGATTTTCTAAAAGATAAACAATCGACGCGGGCATTTTGGTTTAACCCATTCCAAACACATTATTTTTCGTATTTAAAAATCGGTGGAAGCACGTATACAATTAAAAAAACAGTTTGGTTGAATGATATGTTAAATCATCCAGTATATCGTAAAATGATTGTAGAATATCGTAAAGTACGGAAATGGGCGGACGAGGAGTTATATAGTAAAGAAAGCAAGTTTGGTAAGCCGGAAGAACAAATCAAAGAGATTGACAGTAAAATTAGCATAAAACTTGACGAAATGAAGAAAATAATCGAGGATCTTAACAATCTTACCCCACCTCCCAGCAACCAAACCAAAACAGAATTGTTCATCGAATTATATAAGTTGTTGAATCTCGACCCGAAAAACATTTCGGTGGATAGTATAATTAACCATGAATGGATAATCGCGAAAGAAAGTAAACAGGTTTACAAACAAAAATCTAATGTAGAAAAAGATGCTGCGCCCAAAAGACTGACAATGAAAAAATTAGCAGACGAAATAAATGGTTATTTGAACAAGAAGGAAGAAATAAAGAAAAAACTAGCTAACGTAAATGCATATTTCACAACATCATTAACTAAAGTGAGAGCCACGAATCAAATGAGTCAGGTTTTACGTAAATTCCAAGCAATCATGAATGATTATAAAGACCCTTTTCGCAAATCATCGAATATATATTTGCAACAGTTAATAGATGGATTATTTACAGACGATGCTATTGCCGCAAAATATTATAAACTATTAGATGCCATATACAAGAAATATATTCGCGGTGAAAGTATAGATCAAGCAGATGAAACACTTTTAACCGGTGGTACGGATGAACCCCAACTGGTAAACGTTGGTATTAGTTACATAAATATCGGGGAATCGAACAGACCAACTCGAGAAGTATATTTTATGATAGATTTGGTGGATGGTGAAATAAATAATGAGAATGTATCCTCGATTTATTGTCCGTTTATTGGTGATTATTTGGGCAACCAATTAGAATATTTAATAGCCGAAGCACGAAATACTGTAGAAAACAAATGGGCGGTAGATAAGAATCGTCAAATGTTTTCGCTTAAAAAAATAGAAGCGTCGATTGCGAATAATTTCTCAAACAATGAATTGTCTGCAACTGAAAGTATTCCAAGTCGTAAAATTGGGCCTGGTCAATTAAGTGATAATCGCATGCAACCTGCACGGTCTATCGTATCGCCAGTGCAGAATTTTATGGCATATATAATGAAAGACCCTAGTGAATTGCAGAAACAGTTGGATGTATTAAAAACTAAATATCTAGATAATGATATTACTTCGTTAGATGCTTTTAAAATTTTGGACCAGATAAGAGATATGAAACAAAATCCTATAGCAAAACAACTATATGAAGCGATCGAAGGATGGAATGAAAACATAGAAATCAAAAATAATAAGGTCATTAATATGTTGATTACAATTATAAATAATGTTAAAGCGAGAAAAGACATCATAGCCGAAGCGGCAGATAGTTATCCGGTCAAAAATGACCCGTCTGGACAAAAATTATTAGTCTTGAATAAAGAAAAAGATATAAATAATGTATTAGCGGGCATTGCAGAAAATATACTTGCCCACGAAAAGGCAAAACGCGAACGAATAACGGGGGGTACCAAGAAACATATAAATCGCGCTCATATGCATAAAAAAAATACAAAGAAACACCGTTAATTTGTCATATATTTGTTTTTGTTTAAATAAATATATACAGTTCATATGCAGTCATATGATTACTTTTTGTAAAATACTGGCTTCTTATCTACAAACTTACCGATATCGTCGCCAACTTCTTCATTTGCGGCAACTGCATAGATGACACCATTGACTTCATTTGTCGT
>Ga0255098_1000276_pt1 | contig 15603 bp, 10 predicted proteins | sample Colum_Atlam_RepC_2_FD_188440 | JGI IMG/M metagenome (GOLD analysis project Ga0255098, IMG submission 188440) | Freshwater microbial communities from Columbia River, Oregon, United States - Colum_Atlam_RepC_8d | ecosystem: Environmental > Aquatic > Freshwater > River | place: USA: Oregon... | reverse complement strand
TTTTTCTTGTGTGATACCACTTTGTTAGTACTGTTGGTGTGCTCATTTCAAATGCTTTTCAACCTTGTTCCAGTAGGCTTGCGTTGCCGTCTTCTTCTTGTGTCCCTGGGGACCGCCGTTCCATATCCGGGCCTGCTCCTCGGTAGTCTTGCCTTTGCCGTAGTGCTTCAGGTAGGCCTCGCACACAGCCCGGGCCTGCACCCGGTTGGTCATCTGCTGCCACCGATAGTTGCTGCCGGTGAATCGGTTCACGTCCTGCACCACGCCGCGGTGGATCTGCAGGGGGCCTACAGCGCGTCCGTTGTCGCCGATGGCAAGATCGTTGCCGGATGACTCTACGATGATCAGGGCCGAGATTAGGTTGGAGAGAGTGGTCATGGGTTAGAGTGATGGACAAACCAAGACGCATAGCGCCTTGAATGGATGTTTGTACTTAGAACAGAACCGCTTTGCCTTGGACTCAGCCTTTTCAGGGCTGTTGGCCTTTACGATGAACACACGTTGAACCGTGTCCCTTGAGTACACCTCAAATGTCGCAAAGCCTTTGCTTGGAACAATGTGGCCAATCGGGAATTGGATGTCTGTGGTCATGGTGACTTTGCAAGTTCCTGCAGGTAGTCGAACTGAAACGCAGAGAGTTGATATGGATCTCGTTTTAGCCTTTGCACGATGTACTTCTCTGCTTTGCGAATAGCGCTTTTAGATCCGTTCGCTTTCATCATAAATATTGGCATATCGTCTTTGGGTTCATCAAATGCTGCCACATACCACCTGTCAGTTCCTCTGGTGTTTTCAATTACATGAAGATCTCGATAGATCAATTCAGACCCATCTGGATTAAAATTGTCTTTCATGGTTTGGAGAGTGTGCGCGTTGGCCAGTCGCGCCCCTGTGCTCCGTATTCCTCACGAGCCGGATGGGTGGCTTAATGGGCGCCACCGCCCCTAAATCCTTAGGCGAGAGTGACGCTGACGACTTGCCATCCATACCGATTGGCATCCTCTTCGGCAGCCTCAACCGCCTCAGTCAAAGGTCCGTAGTAGGACTCGTCGTCGACTACCAGTTCTCCGCAGGGTTTGCGGAAGGTTGCGACTGCAGTCGAGGAAGTGGTGTTGCTCATAGTCTTGATCTCGTTGACGTGATCAAGATGAACGAGATCATATCTCCCGTCTACAGAGAAAACCGTTTTTCTGTAGATTTCAACGAAACCCCAATGTTTGCAGGGGTCAAACAGGGGTCACTTTTCTGCGAGCGCAGCGAACTTCAGGAAGAACTCGGCCTTCGGTCTGATGTGAATCGTGCCTGTCGACAGGCGCCGATAGACGATTGCCTGGCGTTTGGTCTCGGCCAACCTGAGCTCGGCCTCGGGATGCAGCACCTCGACCTCGATGGCCGGATTGGATCGGTTGCGGTAGGTCATGGCCAAGCGGTGTAGACCACGGTGCCCTGGCCGTTGGCGTCGACCAGCTCGACAGCGTTCACGCCCTTCAATTTGGCCAGTGCGGCCAGGAGCTGCGTGTCGTTGGTGGCATTGGCGATGCAGGTCGACACGATGTCCGCGTCGTCGTAGGAGGCCGACAGGTTCTCCTTGGTGCGGTCGCGCCAGACGCGCACCACTCGACCGTTGGAGAGGTTCACGCGCCGCATTGATTCGACGCAGGGGAAGGTGTGTTTCATGCAGATTTACCGAGGGGCGATATGGAGATCGACCACATCCAGAATGGTGTAGATTTCAATGTCGCCGGTATTCGTAGCAACGCCAAGCCCATCTGTATTTTTCGCCTGCTGGGTGTAGTAGTCGAGCCGGTACGTGGTGGTCTTGTGCGGCTGGATGCGCTCGGTCTGGTAGAGGTAGACGTTGGTCTGGTTGTAGACGTAGGTGCTGACCGAGTAGCCGACCACGGCATTGTTGGTCACATCAAAGATGCGCGTGCGCGTGCCCGTGGTGCTGTGGAACGGGCTGATGACGCGGATCTGGTACTCGCCGGCCTCGACCGTGAACTGGTTGTTGCTCAGGCTCGTGATGATGCCATACGGGTCGCTGTGGATCGCATTCAGAGTGCGGGTTGTCCACGTGTTTGCCACCGAGGCACCGCCGTCGACCCCAGTCGCCTTCTGGTCCTGCAGGGTCGCAATACGCAGCACCAAGGCATCGACGTCCTTCCTGAGCTTGTTGATCAGGATCGTGCTGGTCTGTGAATCGTAGCTCATTGCTTGGCCTTCTTTCGGATGATGCGCTGCGCCTCGTCAAGGCTGGCCGCGATGCCGATCAGGCTGCCTGCGGGGCCGTAAAGGCGAAGGGAACCTTTGGCCTTGCCTGGGAGGGCTCGGTAGCCGCCCGGGAACGAGTAGGCCCCGGGCATGGCGGAGTCGGGGGAGGGCATAAAGGCAAACTGGCTAGGATCGCCATACACCGGGTTCTTAACGAAAACCGTGTTACCTACGCTCACAGACTCAGAGCCACCGATGACGGGCTGATCGGTGCGCTTGTCGTAGAAGTAGGCATGCTCCTTAGGGTCCATTCCGACCGGCACATAGTTCTCCAAGTCAGCCGGGATGGATCTGTCGGCCATGATCTTGCCGTCGACCGTTGCCACCGGAAACTTGGCGGACTTGCCCTCGTAGATCCGCTGCACGCCTGGCTTGACCACAAACTTTGGGTTCTGCAAACGGGTCACGGTATCGTATCCGATCACCTTACCAGGGCCACCAGCAGCGCCATCGGGCTCATGCACAGCAACCACATATTTGCCCGTTCTAAGGAAGGCCGGGATGTCAATGCGTGCGGCCACCTGAGTGCCCGGCTTGATGCTTCTGGCAGCACCAAACTTTGCCTTCTTCTCCGAGCTCAAAGCATCGACAGCCTCGGCGTCGGTAGGTGGGTTGGCGAAGTCCTGATTGCGGCCTATGTCGCGCTGAATATCAGCCGGCATATTCCGCACGCTGATTGCCGCGGCGATCTTCTTGGATGGCACCGCCCACAGGTTCTCAGGATCGAACCGCTCGATCTCGGAAGCCTTCTTCAGCCGGATGGGATCCTCCATGCCGTCGTAGAGCGCACCGTAAAGCCTGTAGCCCTTTTCAAACAGGTCCATGGCCTCGCGGTGGTCCTTGACGCCGCGGCCAGTAGCCATGTCGCCGGCAGGCATATAGCGCTGGCCCTCAACAGAAGCCCCCTCGTCCGGTGCTATGCCTTCGTTCCAAGTCCACTCCGGCATGAGTCCGGTCTTCTGATCGGCGAAGACGGTGTCTTCTGTTTTGGCTGTGCGGTTGCGCTCGCCATACGGGCCGTAGTTCAGCCAACTGTTTTGCCCCCGAGTCTCGGTGGTAATAGCGCCACGAGCAGGCCCCGTAAAGAGCCGGATGTGCGCCTGCCAGGCATTCTCCTCGCCTTCCGCCCGGAAACCGGAACCTTCTAGGCCGTGACCGAAAGCGTCGTGCACGGCGCGGAACAAATCGTTGGCATAAACAGGCTTCAATTCACCGTTGGGCCCACCGAACGGCCAACGCAAACCAGTATCGGCAAGCATTGGGTTTGATTCTGGATTGAAGTCCTCCTTGGTTCCAAACCCAGCGTCTGTGGGGAAAACGCCCATGGACTTGTTTGCGCGGAGGTCGCGCAAGGCGTTGAACGGAGATGATGCGTACTGCTGTCCCGCATCCGAGTTGCTATCAATGAACCAAAACTTGTATCCCGCTGACTCAAGCGCTTGATACTGATCCGTGGTTTGGCGGATCAAGTCCTGGTAGGCTTCACGCACCGCAGGATCTTGCGGTGCATGAGGCATCTCCTCGTAGGCCTGAGCAATTCTGCGAGCGCGATCCTCGTCTACCTTAACGTACTCCGATTGGCGACGGAGACCGATTCCTTTGTCCCTGGCGTACTGCTCTGCGACGCCAACCAGGCTCTGGTCTGGGCCACTAGCGCCTTTGACCTGTGGAGCGCCTGCAAGCGGCGCAAGGTTCCCAGACGTATACCGTCCTTCTCCTCGGTCTCCACGTCCTCCTCGTTGTTCTGCGGTTTGTTCATAAAGTTTTCCCTCTCCGGCAGGCATGAAATACGCTAGACGAGAAGGTGAGTCAATTTGCTTTCGTTTCCATTTCTCGCCTGCCTCCGGCGTGCTTCCGTACCCGGCAGACTTGTTTGCTTTCTGCGCTTCGCCCAGTTGCCGGTCGTTCAAGGCAGGCAATTTGTCGAGCCCAGGGAACATGACCTCATGCGGCTCAACCCGTCCCCGAATGCGATCCCAGAGGGTCCATTGAGCCGGGAAGACAGCAACGCCAAGCTCGTTTGCCCGGCGCTCGTTGATCTCAAGTGCTGAGCGGTAGGAATCCGACATTACCTGGAAGTCTTTTGGAGTCTCAACCCACTCCACCGACTTAATGTTCGCCGGAGCATTCGGGTTGATGCCGCCTTTCTTGGCGAGCAGTGTTGCCTTGCGGCTGCCCATGGCAGCAAACACGGCCTCGTTGACGAACTTCTGAACGCGATCCGAACCGTAGATTTGAGCCTGAGCTAGAACATCGTCGATGGTCTTTGCCCTGGTTGCTGTGGGGTCCGGCAAGGAATCCAATGTCGAAGCCATTTCGGCTTTGATCTTGCCAATTTTCTTCTGGTTTTTGGCCTTTAACGTCTTGAGCGTTTTCGGGTCGTCCTTGTTGATCTCCTCAATGCGCTTCCCTTTTTCCTCGGCATTTTTGAGCCGGCGATTGAAGGCCGATGTGGCTTCCTTCGACTTCTTCAGCATCGAATTGAAACGGTCGACAACGATGCCTTCAAACCGTTTGCGGAGCTCTGGATTTCCAAGCAACTCCTGGCCAAAGATGCGAGCCATGTGGCGGTCCATGGCCGATATGGATGCCTTGAGCGGATCTTGCCAAACCGACCCGAATGATCCCGTCTTTGTTCCGAACCCTTTGACTTGGGTGGTGAGTTTATCCACAAAGTCGGCCCAGGATTCGTTCGCTCGTTTTACAAAGAAGTCAGGGTTCTTTGTGAACAATCGAGCGGCATTTACGATGTTTGATATGTCCGCGGTGATTGCAATGCCAAGGCCACCCTTGCCAGCGGAGATGAACCCTAGCTCTTTTTTGAGTCGTTGATTCAGCTCCTTCAGGTTTTCTTTAGTAGGATTCTCTGGGTATAGACTGGCAAATTTGCGCACATCTTCCATCGAACCAAACCGCAACCGTGCCATCCCCATTTCATTGGGAAGCAAAGGAGCATTCGGGGAGAGCATCCCGAAGACAATGGAGTTGAAGCTGGAAACCTTGTCCCCAGGTGTGGGAGCCATTGTCGCCGCCAGCTTGGCGGTCAGCTTGGCGTGCGTGGTCTCTGGCAGGTTTGCTACGTCGACTGGGTTGGTTTTAAGCCAGAGGAGGTCGTAGTACGTGAACTTGCCCTCAAGGCCGCCGGGTATTCTCGCAGGATCTCCAGCCACGTCCGAGGGGATGTTTGTGATTTCTGAAAGAGGTCCAAGGTTTTCGACGCCGAATGCTTTGCCGTATTCCTCAAACTCCTTTGGAGTCCAGTCTTTCGGTTCTTTGCCTTTGAAGTAGATGTTTCCATTTTGATCCCTTGAAACTCCTGGAGCTTCAAAAGATGCACGTCGGGGAAGACCTTCCGCAACTTGTTTTCTGGCCGCTTCCTCTTCAGCCGGCATGAACCTTACATCCCCCGCTTGTCGAACCGTCCCGCCTTCGCCTTGGCCTTCTTGGCCACCGAGAGCGCGATTGCCACGGCCTGCTTCTGCGGTTTGCCCGACTTCATTTCGCGGGACACGTTGCTGCTGATCGACTTCTGGCTGTAGCCTTGCTTGAGTGGCATCTGCTTTCCTTTCTGCTTGGGTTTGGGTGTCGTAGATTCCGATGAGCTTTCCATCGGGACCGTAGAGCTTGTGCTTGGCGCCGCTGATAATGCGGTAGCCCTCATCGGAGTTGATAACCGACTTGTCGCCGATGGTCTCGGCAGGCATCCAGCGCTGCTTCGAGAGCTGGTAGGCTTCCTCGGAAAACTTCGCCTTGAAGTCCATCGGAGACATCGAGCCAACACGATCCAGCCGGAAACTGCGAACGAACTTGCTTCCGCCTTTCTCAGCAGCGCCAACAAAGTCGCCAAGGAACTTTGCCTTCTCGACTCCGAATATCTCAGCGGAACGACGGGCACCTTCTCTCTGGTCGAGGTTGGTAAAGTACCTCGCCAGATCGGTCATAAACCCATCTGTGTTGTTCCACAGGCCACCGATGCTTCCATCCTTCTTCAGCAGCTTGCTGAGTTCGTTTCGGACCTTGGTGATGTCGATGGCGTTTACCACCGGGTTGTCTGCCTTTGTGATCTTGAAGCTGTACGGAGAGAACTCCCGTTCGCTGACTCGGATGCCGCTGTCGTACTTCGGCGAATACTTCTTGGTGAGCTTGTTCCTCACCCGTTTAAGTGCTGCGAAGTAGGTAACGAACAGGCTGTTGCCGTTCTCGATTGCTAGATTGACTGCTCGGATCTTGTCCTTCATCCGAGAGCTGATCGTCTGGGACTGCTCGATGGCACTGAGCTGATCCGGACTGAACCTGCCGGTGATTTCACCGTCGACCATCCGAGCCCCCGGAATCTTCTCGGTGATGGATCGCAACGAGGTCAGATCCTTGTCGTCGCGTGCTCGGATCTCATCGCTAGAAAGGTTCCTGATGCTGCCATCGGGCATCTGCTCGGCCAACCCAAGGTCGACCAGCTCCTTAGCCGCCAACGGGTTTGAAACGTCTTCCGGCTTCAGCACGCGGCCACCGCGGCTGTCATCAAGCATGATCTTCTCGTCCAGCTTGCGACGGGCACGCACCAAGTCGCGCAGCATGGCGTTAACCTGAGGCGATGCCTGCTTCAAGTCCGGAAACAGGACTGAATCAGTCGGCTTTACGCCAAACGTGCGCTCAATCGACGCAGCAGCGTTTGCGATGGCCTTGCTGGCGTTCTGCGTCAGTGCGGCATCCAGAAGCTGTCTGGTGAGGCCTGAGAAGCCTTTCAGCATTGCGTCCGGCTTCTGACCAGCAATCAGTGCTGCAAAGTGTTCAGCAGCCAGCTCCGAGGCAATGTAGTCGGCCTTCTTGTTGATCGTGTCGAACTGGGCAAGTTCTGCTGCACGCTGCGGACTGCCTGCGGACAGCTTGTCTCGGTACTCGTTGAACCGAGCCTCAATCTCAGCGTCATTGAAAGCGCCGTCGGCCAGCTTACGGATGATGTCGCCTTCCTGAATCCAGCGTCCGACAAGAGCGTTCTTGATCTCGGTGGCGCCACCTGCGAGCTGCTCGCTCTTTTCGAGAGCATGGAACAGCTCATGCCCGAGAGTGTACAACGGGCTGTCGCCTTTGCCTTTTCCGAGGATGTCGGCATTGATGACAATGGTCGGGCGGTCACCAACTTCAACCTGCACACCACGGGCACGGCCCTTGTACTGATCAACAAAGTCAGTGTCTGAAAGGTACTTTACGTCAACATCGCCAAACCGACCTTTGACCAGTCCTTCGACGTCCATCAGTGCCGAGGCGGTATCCACACCGTGCGTATCTCGGACACGCTCAAACAGCGCCTTGGTAGTCGGGTCCTGCTGTGAGTCAATGAATCGCCCGAGGTCGCCAGCACGAGCTTCCGCGGCGGCTTTGCCAGTGAGTTTCTGGTAGGCACGGCCACCGATAGCACCGGCAGCGCCTTGCACAGCACCAGCGCCTAGGCCTGCAGCGGCCCCCTCTTCGCCTCCGGACAAATAGCCCAAGCCTGTACCAATCACTCCACCTTCGATTCCTCCGGCAAGCCCCCTGAGTGAGGCATCCAATGCAGCGTCACCGCCGTACTGCCCGACCACACCAAGCATACGCTGGCGCAGGTTAGCACCCGGTGCAGCGCCGATAGCCTCCAAAGGCCCGATGCGCGAAGGCTGGGTCATCAGGTTCTCGCCGGCCATTGCCAGTGCCTCACCGGCTTCCCGCGCGGTACGGATACCGGCAGGTATGGCAGCGAAGGCAGCAGCCTCGGGAGCAATACCGAGGGCACCTGCAATGCCGGCGGTGGAAGCAGCGGTGCGAAGCGCTTCTGGCGTCATTCCAAGTGCTTCCGCTGTCATGCGCTCGGCAGCACCGGCAACACGCTCCAGAGGCCTTGCAGCGCCAGCAACAGCACGTCCTGTGAGTTGAGCGCCTTTGCCGACAGCACGGGTGGCGAGTTTGCCTGCGCCTAGGATTTCACCAACGCCGGGCACGAACAGCGTCGGATCAAGAATCATTGAAACTCCCTGCACGTACTCCGGATTGGTGTACTCAGGCGGAACCCAAACACCTTCCTCACCACGTTCTAGTCGAGCGGTGGTGTTGGCGAAATCTCGCGCCTCAAGGAATTGCTGGTAGCGAGACTCGGGCGTTCCACTGCCTGCAACTAGATCCTTGAACTTGAACAACGGTGACGATGGGTCTTGCGACTGAGCCGCAAGCCCGTAGAGCTGGCGAGTGCCTTGAGCAAATCCCTCAATGTAGTTCAGAGGGTTTGCTGCAGCACCTTGAGCGCCTTGAGAAACCGCGCCACTGATCATTCCAATGGCAGCATCTGCGGCTTGAGCGGCGGTGTTGATCCAGTCGGTCTGCTTGGTCTTGGAGAACTGCTCGAACTTGAGGTAGTCTTCCTGCGTTGGCGTGAAAGCAGGGTCCTGCATTGCGCCGGCAATGTCCTCGCCGGTTGCCGGGAACTGGTCGGCAAGAATGCGTTGCGCTTCGTTTTGGCTGACCGAGTCAGGAAACTCGACAACCTGAGCACCGACCTGCACCTGATATGGCATAGATTATTCGAGCTTTTTGGTCACAGTATTCCAACGAAGGACGCCTCCTGAAGCAGGTGCTGTGGATTGCTGTTTTGGATTTAATACCTCAAGCCCAAGCGCCTTTGCCTTGGTTTCAATTCCATTTCCAGCACGTTCCAAAAGCGACTTGAGCGCCTTGATGTTTGACGATTGCAGCGAAAAAATCCGAGTCGGATTCGGAACGATGGTCTTCAGGATCTCTCGATCTGGTTCAGTAACAGTTCCGGGGCCAAGGACTTCCAATCGCAATGCTCCTTGAGCGCCAATTGCCAATTGCTCGGCCTCGGCCTTAATCTCAGGCGTTTGTTGTTGAGCTTTGCCCAATTGAGCTATCTCAATCAGTCGACTGATGCTGCGACGGCTATCCAGCACGTTTGAATACTGCTCTCTGAACTCTTTTGCTTCCGCCTCGGTAGGTGCTTGTCCTCGGAACTCAGGAGAATTGATGGTGAGTCCGCGCACCTTTAAAATGTCTCCAATGTCAGTCTTCGGATTAGGAACGAACTGCTCCTTGTCTCCGAACCTTACGACAGACCCAATGCCTCCAACCTGTTCAATGGTAGTCGGCCTGCGCTGACCAACCCTCTCAAGGATCTGAGGAACCATTGCAATCGTCTCCGGTGTAGCTCCTTGCTGTATCAGGTACTGCGTCAACCTCTTAGACTGGTCCTCGTAGCTGATTGGAACCTGCGTCGAAACATTGCGCGTAATGGTCTGAGGAGGTTGCTGAATAGGCTGCGCCTGCTGTTCGGGCTGCAGCATACGCGGAGAAATCGTCTGCAACGCAGGAGAGCGGGACATGATTCCGGCCTGCTGAATAGCCGCTTGAGACTCAGCAAGCTGCTGCCGCTTGAGACGGGTGTTGGCTTCAGCGCGAGCGGCAACTTGAATTGGAGACTCAAACTGCTGATTGAGGTACGCCGCAGGATCTTCCTGACCAAGTGAAATTGGGCCAGTAAACCTAGGGATTTGCGACACGTTCAGTGCATTTGCCTGTCGTCCGAGGTCTGTGCCGTATCTGGCAAGATCCTGAGCAGCCTGACCGTATTGGCCCATGAAGTATCGAGCAGCGGTAGCCTCGGCCTGAGATGGCGTAGACTGAACGGCAGGAGTCGACACACCCGGCATTGGCGGGAACTCAATCGTATCGGTGACCTGCTGCATCTGCGTGGTCGTGGTAGGCTGTTCTAGGCCGTACCGAATAGCCTCGGTGAGGATGTTCTGTTGCTTGCGCTTATTGGCAGCGTCCTCCAACTGCATTGCACCCAATTGCAACTGCTGGCGGGTGGCCTCGTCGGAGAGTTCCCGAGCACGCTGTTTATCAGCCCGATCCAAGAAGAACTCGGCATTGAGCAGCGTGGCCTTCTTCTGCGGGATGGACATCGACGAGAACTTCTCGATGTCGCCGAGCAGCTTCGACTCGGGGCTGTTCTTGTCCATGATGTTGCCGCTCTGGGCAACGGTCTGGAGATACGGAGCCAGCGACTCAAGGCGTGACGTGAGGAACTGGTTCTCCTCTTTGTTCTGCCCATACCGCTGCAGCGACTCGCCGATGACATTTCCAATGGCTTGAACGCCTTGGCCGAGGTTTCTGCCAGCCTGAGCGTAGGCCTCAATGTAGCCTGAAGGAACGGAGGATGGTCCGCCGCCTTGGTAGCCTGCTGAATAGCCGTATTGTGCCATAAGAGTGAGAGATTAAGTACCTGCACCACCGCGACCGCGACCAGCCAAGGCGCCACCGCCAATGGCTCCGAGTCCGCCAAACAGTCCGCCAAGCAGTCCGCTGGTAGCAGAAGCTCCGGCAGCGTTAGCAGCGCCAATGGCCTGCTGATTGCCACCGTAGATATTGGAAGCGTAGGCGCTCTCGGGCTGGAACAACTGGCCGGGGTTGAATCCCTGAGCCTGCCCGAGGAAGCCCTGAGATCCGGCAAAGGCCTGCGAAGGCCGTCCGAGAACCTGCTGGAACACGTCGCCATACACGCCCTGACCGGCCTGCAGTGCGCCCATGGCCTGCTGCTGGCGCTGCTGCTGCAATCCAGCACCGACCATCTGCGAGCGCAGTGCCTCTTGGAACGCGGCATTCGGGCTCTGGGCAATACCACGGGCAGATGAGGCCATACGGGCCTGCTGCTGCGCCATACGCTGCTGCTCGGGCGTCAACTGGCTACCGGCCAACAGGCCAGATGTGGCGTTACGTGCGAGAATATCAGCGATCTGCGTCTGTTCTGGCGCAAAGCCCTGAATCGCGGCACGGGCTTGAGGCCCGAGCTTGGCAATGTCGGCAATGTCACCGGCACGGGAGGCAGCACGGCTCGCGGCCTCGACCTGTCCCATGGTGGGCGCAATCTGATCTCGGTAGAGCGCCAGAAGCTCAGGGGTGGCCTGCCGCACCAAGTCCAACTGCAGAGCTTGGTACTTGGGCGCAAACTGGGCTTCCGCGGCATAGCGCTGCGGTGCCAGCTCAAGCTGTGTGCGCAGCGTGTCCGCGGTTTCTTGGGCGTAGTTGCGTGGTGCCGGTGCGTCTACTGTCATAAATGCTTGGATGCTGCCCTATAGATCGGCATCGAACCTTTCTTGTAGGTGGTCAGTTTACCGTTTCTGTAACCGATGGCCGGGAGGATTGCCGACTCCGGCCTGTCGTGAAAGAACTTAGCCGCCACCGCCATGGCGAATACCGCGCAGTCGGCAGCAAACTGGTGCCAGTACCAGTGGTCGCCATTGGGATCGCTGGCCTGCCACGTCCATGCCTTAGGCTCCGGACCCATCTGGCGCCAGCCTACAAGCACGGCAACCACCTGCTCGTCCTGAGTGGCGATCTTGAGCGTGCCCTGCTGTGCATGGAATAGCACGTAGTCCTCCAGCGCTTCCCGAGTCCAGCCTTGGAAGCTGTCGGGGAGTTTGCGGAGGAGATAGTCTGTGATCTGGTGGATCATCAAGTCGGCAGAATCTCCTGAAGGATCGTCTGAGATGTGGCTCTCATATAGAAGTTTTGATCCGCATCGCTAATCGACCTGTTCAAACCAAAAACAGCGCTCGCAGCCGAGCAATAAACTCTGATCCGGTACGAAATGGTGTTCGTCGTTGCTGGTGAATCCAGAAACGAGATCGCCATATTGAATTGTGTCGAACCGTCGTCTCCGTCAAATGGCGCAACCTTGGTGCCATAAATCCGGTTTGATCCCGGGCTTGAAGGGACGCCAAGCGGGGTCACAGTAGCACCGTCAACGCGCTCAAGAATGAATGCAGAAGTGTAAACGATTTCTCCGCTGAAATTAAACTGAACCAGCACTTTTGAGGTGTTTGACTGAGGCGTGATTTCTGTGGTCAACGGAGTGATCACAACAGCACTGGCTCGGACATTTGATACGGTGTATGTGCTTGTGCCTTCAACATTCGTAAAAGCCGTCCGAGGCCTCAGTGACGTCAGGGATCCAGCAGACAGTGTAAGTCCGGTTCCGACAGTGATTTCCTCAATGTCTCCGGATGAAGCAGTGGTGCGACCTAGCAGCTTGTTTGTGTTGATTGCCTGAAACTTGGCAATGGTAACCGCTCGCGCACCAATCTTGCCCTCAACGACAGCTCCGGTGCCGATGTTCACGGTTCCGGTGGCAAACGCCAGATCGGTGGACGTCAGCGCAGTCGGGCTTGCAGATGATCCAGAGGCATTGCCGACAAGCGTGCTGGCATTCTGCGCTGTCAATGCTGTCAGCGGAACTGATCCGGAAGTGATCGACAGCGAACCGCCATCGACCGTTCCCGTGACGTCGACGCTCGGCGTACCGAGCAGGTTGAGCGTGCTGGCATCCAGCGTAGTGGATGACGTGACGGTGGTTCCCGGGGTGACTGTGACAAAGAGTGGCATGGTGGGTTAGACGTCGGTTTTGCCGTAGAGTCGGAAAGGGATTGCGATGGATTTGACCGAGTGAATCGTCAGCGCCCCGGTGGTGGTGGTGACCACTGGCTGCATGGTAACGGAGTGGCGGCGCAGGCGAGCCTTGTGGCTGAAAGACTGCAGGATGCCGGCGCGAAACCCGGAAGTGTTGCACCGCAAACCCGGAAGCGTGGAGTAGTCTTGCCGGAACGGAGCGAGGAAGTTGTCGCCGGAGTTGTTGGTCGCAAAGGTGCCTGAGCCATAGGTGTAGTACGCTGTGCGGCTCTTGGTTTCATTGGTGGCCACCGTGTAGGACTCGTTCACGCCGTCGAAGTTGGCCGTGATTGAGTAGGTCGGGTTCCAGGATGACAGCTCGAACTGCAGGCCTGTCCACTGCTTGTGATCAATGTCGTTCTCCCCGGAATGGCCGCGGAAGTATACCGTGGTCGCAATCTGCTGAATGGATCCGACACGAGTGCGATCCTGCAACGCATTCAGGTCGAAGGTGTGGATGAGTCCGCTCTCATCGGCCCAGCACAGCGTGTCGGTGCCGGCAACGATGACACGGGTGTAATACCGCGGGACAAGCAGCGATCCTTCCCAATAGCCCTCCCACGCTTGGTTCAGGAAGTTGTAGACCAACGTCTTGGTATTGGTGCCGTTGCCTCCTTCGACAGGCACGCTCAGGATGTAGCGGTTGTTGTAGTAGGCAGCGCATGACTTGCCCCAGTTGCCCTGATCGATCTCCTCAATGAGATCTTGAATGGGGTCGGACAGCGGGAGAACCACCGACTGACTTATACCAAACTCGGTCTGCTTGAGGCTGATGACTCCGCGCTGACTCAGGAAGACGATATCGGAGCCCGTGGAAGCGATAGACGCCTGACTGACGCATCCAAACTCCCGGGTGACCTCAGTGAGGCGGGTGGTGGACAAGTCGCCGTACAGGTTCTCTACAGCGAGAATGCTGCGCTCCTTGAAAACGATCAGCGTGGTGGTGTTGAACGGATACAGGGCAACCACGGCGTCATTGGCACCCGTGTTCAGCTTGAACTCGTTCAGGATCGGGCTGTAGTGCAGCGGGTCCAGCACGTCGGAGACTGCGAGATAGTCGGGTCCGTAGAGCAGCAACAAGCGGTTCTGGAAGTACAGCCCCTCACGTCCTGCAGGCACGTTGGCTCCGGAGGCCGATGACTTCTTGATCGTGCCGGTGATGGAGTCTGACTGAACATCGACCAGTGTCGAAGGCTGCGATGCTGTGACACTCGCGGACGTGTAGTTGATGCCGGGGTTGACGATGGTCACCGCGGTCACCTTGCCGTCGGTGATTGTGGCCGTTGCCGTAGCCAGCGTTCCACCACCACTGAGCGTGATCGTTGGGGCCGTGAGGTAGCCGGCACCTTGATCGACGATGGTTAGCGAGGTGTAGCCGCTTGAAGTAGGTGCAGCAATGCTAACGGAAGGAGCTGATGAGTATCCTGAACCAACGTTGGTCATCGTGAATCCGGTGACCTTACCATTGGAAACGATTGCGGTGGCTGTGGCGGTGGTTCCGCCTCCACCCGGTGCAGCGATAGTGACCGCAGGTGCTGCGGTGTATCCAGCGCCACCAATTCCGAGAGTGATTGAACCAACGGTTGCACCGGAAAGCACAGCGGTTCCGGTGGCAGTCTGGGCAGCAATCGTCCCGGTGATGATCGCCGTCTTCGCGGTGTTGAGCGAGTTGGTCTCCTCGGTGGCTCCGGAGAACAGCTTCAGCGAGTTTTTGTCGCTCGGGAAAACGTAGTAGATCTTGTCGGTTACCGTCGCACCACCGTTCTGCGTATTCGACAGCGTCACCTGATCGCCGGGAACGAACGGATGGTTGGGGACGGTGATCGTGTCCTCTACGGATGACGAGGCCACGATGGCGTTCACCGAGGCAATCCTAGTGAAACCGTTGTCGAGAGCAGAGACCGGAGCGCCCGATGAATACGAGGCCTCCATGATCAGCGGAAGGCCATCGTTGTAGAAGTCGCTGATGCCCTCGGTGACATCGTAGCCTGTCGTGTTGTTCGACAGCTCAAAGTAGTACCGATTCGATGACGTCAGGCCTGACCTGAGCGTGACCGGGCTGGTGCCCTGCTGGCCGCTGGCCTGCGACAGGTGCAGCGTGCAGACGCCGCCGGCCTTCACGTTGACGTACATCCCGAAGCCCTGACCGGTGGATGTGGCCGAGGTCCACAGGTTCGGTGAAGTCCCGATCTGGAACACCACAACACGATCACCGGACTGCAGGTCGGGTGTGACATTCAATGTCACAGTGTTGCTGCCGGTGTTGACGTCGGCTCCGGTGAAGTAGTACCGAGCGTTCCCCGGGCGAAGCATGACCACCGAGTTGGTGGCCTGAATCAAACGCACCGGGCTGTAGATGTCGTGCCCGTTGAGCGGGATCTCTAAGTGCGACTGATTGGGACGCACAAGGTACATCCTACCCTGACCACCGTCGGTGGTACGCACCTCGTTGGTGGCGACGATCAGGGCTTGGTATCCGGTGTCCGGATCGCGGAAAGGCAGCACACCAAGGATGTCGGTGAAGGCTGTGGTGTTGTTGTAGGACTGGATGTTGCGATTGGTCGGTCCACCAGTGAACGTGATGGCTGCAGACGACAGTATCGCGTTGCTGTTGGTGTCCGAGATGCAGCGCGTTCCGTTGGGGAACACCAGCACATTGGCACTGCTGTCGGAGCAGACAATCGTTCCGTTTGGAGGCGGACTGCCGCTGACAACATCCACCTGATTCGACCCGGATGTGACCGTTGCCAAGAAGGTGTTCAGGGTCCACTTGCCGCCCCACTTGGGCTGAACGATACCCCAGCGGTTGCGGATGTTCTGATCCTGAAATATCCGGTTGATGGC
>Ga0255098_1000275_pt1 | contig 15628 bp, 4 predicted proteins | sample Colum_Atlam_RepC_2_FD_188440 | JGI IMG/M metagenome (GOLD analysis project Ga0255098, IMG submission 188440) | Freshwater microbial communities from Columbia River, Oregon, United States - Colum_Atlam_RepC_8d | ecosystem: Environmental > Aquatic > Freshwater > River | place: USA: Oregon... | reverse complement strand
CTGGGGATTCATCGGGCTGGAGTGGCCAATGGTCTGACCGCCAGTGAGGCGCTGCCGTTGAACCGATGGACTCACGTGGCAGCGGTGCATCGCAGTGGGACTGCGTTCTTGTACTTTGATGGTCGTCTGGTCGGCTCGCAGACTATGCACCGTCCGGCAGCGGTCAGTCGTCGGCTCAGCTACATTGGCAAGAGCAACTGGCCGGAAGGTCGGTTCAACGGCATGATGGATGAGGTCCGGATTTGGAATCGCGCCCTGTCCCCAGCCGAACTCATTGCACAAGCCTATCCGCCCCTGGCCTCCAACGCGACTGGCCTGGTGGGTTATTGGAGCCTGAATGATGGTAACAATACCCCAGTCAATCTGGTGTCCGGCGCAAGGGCCACCTTGGTCGGTGGCGTTTATGTTCCAGGCATTCCCACGGTCAAAACGGTGACCGTCCAAGAGGACACCGCTCTGTCGGTAAGCTCGACCCTCAATGAACTCATTCCGGGTCATTCCCTTCACGTGCTGCGTTCGCCGGTTGAGGGTAGTCTGACACAGACCATTGGTGGAACGGCCTCCAAGTCGTTCGTCGGCATTTCGGGGCCCCGCAACTTCTGGAGCTCCTACCACGATGCCCGGGCCCGTCGGGGTCGATTGGCGACGATTTTAAATGCTGACCAGAATGCCCAGGCCTCGGCGGCGGCCGCCTCCATCGGCAACGCATGGATTGGCGCGACAGATCTCCAAGTTGAAGCCGCCAACCGAAATCTAGCGGGGTTCAGGTGGCTCTACGGGGGGGCGGCGACCACCTACAACAACTGGAGCAACGGCAACCCTGACGACTGGGCCGGATCTCAGGACTATGCTTACATCATGCCTTCGCAGCAAGGTTTGTGGGACGATGCGGACGGAGCCGGTGGCATGGGTTATGTGCTGGAGCAGACCACCGGTTCAACGGCCTCGTTCAACTACACCCCGTTGGCGAATTTCAATCGTCAGGATTCTCCGGAAATCGACTTGGTGGCTGATTACGCCATCCGTAATAACGATGGCCACGACGTGGTGCGCCAACGCATTCGTTTCAATGTTGAACCGGTCGATGACGCACCAGTCGTTCGCAACGATGGCTACGTGAACCTCAATGGCAGCGGTTTCCTCTTTGTGCCGGGACTGAACAACGCCTTCGCCTTCGAAGGGCGTAATGCGTTCACTCTTGAGGCGTGGGTTCGTCCGGCCGCGCGTGGCTGGATGGACATCATCAGCCGGCACACCGGAGGTGTGTATGGTAATTTTATCCTAGCCCTGAACGCTGCTGGTCAGGTGAGCGTCTGGCGCGAACACGCCCCGTGGACTTGGGTCACTGACACATCGGCCAATGGAGCGCTAGATGTCAACACATGGTACCATGTGGCTGCGACTTATGACGGGTCCAAGATCCGCATTTACGTCAACGGTCAGTTGCGCAACGAAACCTTGGACGAGACAGCGGTTGGTGCCGGCTTCACCGATGCCCGGGTGGGAGCTCGTGGAGACGGATCGAGGTTCATCGGCGATTTGGACGAGCTTCGCGTCTGGAACGTGGCCCGCTCCGAAACCGAATTGCGGATGAATTACCGGACCACGCTCAGTGGTTTTGAGACCGGTCTGATTGGCTACTACCGTTTCGACGAGGGCTTTGGTGTGTGGGCCTTCGACTTGTCCAAGGAGGCGGATGACACCAAGGAGAACCTGCGTATCTCTGGGACGGTGAACTGGGTCACCAGTGGCAACACCCCGACCAAGATTATCACCGTTCCTGAGGATCATGCCGGATTCGAGATCTTTGTCTCGGCCTTGGAATTTGACCGCACTCAAACCATCACTTTGGGCGAACCCACGCAGCCTTCCAATGGTCGAGTGGTTCGCAGGGCCTCGGCAGCCGGAGGCACCGCCTATGTGTACACCCCCAAACCGGATTTCTCCGGTGACGATTCATTCCGATACACGGCCAGTGCCAACGGCGTGACGGCATCGGGTACGGTCTCGATCGCGGTGGAGAACATCAACGATCCGCCCGTGATCTCCAACTTGGACAACTTGGTCCTCCAGGAGGAGGCGACACACCGCATTCCGTTTACCGTGAATGACGTGGATGGTCCGATCTCGGAAACCCTGGTGGACGCGAAGTCCAGCGACCCCAGTATCTTGCCCAATGCCAATGTGAATGTCACGGGTACCGGGTCAAATCGCTACCTCGAGATGACACCCTATGAGGGAGCTTACGGCCTCACGACAGTGACGGTTACCGCCAATGATTCCATCGATCGAGTTGAGAAATCCATCACCGTCAACTTCGTTCCTCGGTTGGCCTATGCAGCGATGGAGGTCAGTGAACCAGGACAGGCGACCGAGTCCTTTGGCACCGCCATCGACGATGATAATCGCATTGCAGGATATTACCGTGGTACGGGTGTGGGATCGGTTGATAAGCCAGTTTTCCACGAGCAGATGCTCTTGAATGGACCTGCCGCGAATGTGGGGACCATGACCGGTCAAATCATGGGTTTGAAGTCGGGTATCAATGGAACCAATCACTTCGTGGTCGGGGCCGTCACCTCCAAAGATATTTCAACACCGTGGCGGTTTTCCAGGATTCTGGTGGATGATCGGGACGCAGCGGCAGCACGAGCCTTCGCGGCCGAACCGGATACGGGTAAAAAGGAAGGAGCAGCATTCGCCGCGAGGATCAGCGCCTTTGTTGGGATTCGTGAAACCACCAATATCCTGAGTTTCCCATCGGACTACCGTTCGGGATCAGCACTTGCTGTCAGTGCGTTCGGATCGCTGGTCGGCTATTTGACCAAGGCCGACGGGTCTGAATACCCGCTGTTGTTGGACTTCACACGGACCAATATCACGGCTGAAAATCTCCTCAAGGACGGAGGCAATGCCCTGATCAACGGACGGGCCTTGGCGGTGAATCGCTTCAATCTGGCGACAGGCTACCGATTGATTGCTGGCAAGAGGCGCGCCTTCACTCACAACGGAACAGTGCTTGCGGATTTGCCACTGTCGACGGCGCCCACGGGTGTCCTGGAGACGGTGGGAACCGGCATTGATGACACGGGAGTCGTGGTCGGGTACATGGTTAAGTCCGACAACAAACGGCAGGCCTTCGTGTACCGACCGGGTGCCGCAGGTGCCGCCGGTGTGTGGAAGAGCCCCTCCGGTACGTTTGCCAGCACCTGGGTGCAAAGCGAAGCGACGGGCATCAACACCTTTGGACAAATTGTCGGTGAGGCCACCTTGGCCGATGGTTCTCGAAGGGCATTCTTGTGGATCGGAGACGCAGCCTACGATCTGAATGCCATCCTGCCCTTGGGCTCCAAGTGGAAATTGGATCGGGCCAATGCCATCAATTCTGCCGGCCAAATCGTGGGCACGGGTCGGGTTAGCGATGGAACAAAGGATCAAATTCGAGCCTTCCTCGCGACACCGGCCAGTGTGATTGGCAAGCGGGTGGCGCGCCCGGAGGGCACGGTCGCACGCTCTCCCGTGATTGAAATCCTCGAAGCCACTCCCGGGGACAATTCTGGCAATTCATTCTTCTGGAGCGAAGTGGAGCGAGCGCTCTATGCTATTCGTCCGGTCAAAGCCACGATTCGCTGGCACCGGAACAACAACATGACGGCGCTCAACCTGGACGTGGTTTCCAGATTGACGGTGGCGACTTGGCCCAAGACACCAGATATCCATATCGCTGGATCTCCAGTTGAGGTTCAGCCGATCAAGCCCGACAGCCAGTATTCATTCTACGGACTCCATTACACGACAACCCCAGGGGCCCTTGTTGATAGTGTCACCAAGGTATTCAACACCTCGGAGTTGGGAACTGGACACTCGGTGGTTCGTTATCTGAAGAGCGGTAATCTGGCCCCGGATTCCACCACGCAATCCAATCTCTTCCATGTGGTGCGGACGCATCTCTGGAACGACCCGACTTTGCTGACCGATGCCGGGTGGCCCATCGGCACCCCTATTCGGGATGCCTACCACAATGATTATCCGGGTCGCAACGGCTACTTGTTCTTCGCCAAGACGGCCGTGGATTCCATCGGTGCCGATGCTGCCTACAACCGGTCGGCGCGGACGGGAACCCTCATCCCCGTCAATGAACTCCATCCGGAATCGCCCATCGGTGATGAAGACCTGGTGGTTGTCTGGTACAAGATGAACAACGACCTCAACGTGGCCTGGGCGAGCAAGCCGGTCCGCTACACACCGTCTTGGCCGGTGGATGTCAATAGCATCGTCATTGCCAGCACCCGTGGTTCGGATCCGTTCGGGGTTGATCCTATCACTCCGGTCACCTATCCCGATGCCCGGATTTACAACCAGCCTGTCCCGGGATGGGCAGGTTTCAATCCCAACGAGGAACATGCGATGATCCTGCCGGGAAGCGTCTCCGAGGCGGCCTACGCACTGCGCAATGACTTGAACGATATTCGCAAGTACTCCAAGCCGTACGTTTTGCTCAAGTACCGCCACCCAGTGGATGGATTGTGGCGTCATCGGGTGTATCAGGTGATCACCGAACAGCGCCCCTTCCTCTTCGACTACCCTGCGACGGCCGGTACCGAGATTCAGCCTCCTTATCCACTGAGCATCCTGCCGGTGGCTCAGGCGAATTACATCTCAGCGGGTCACGAACTGGCCCTCGAAGATTACAACGGCAAGATCTACGCCCGTCAGGCCGGTGTGGCGGGTGCGATCAACAACAATCTGGTGCTCCGCCTCTATTATCCGATGCAGCCTGGCTTCTGGTACGATTTGGATGGCAGTGGTGCCAACGATGCGGCTGAAGGCGCTTTCATTCCATGGCTGGACCGCAATCCAGGCACTACCGTGGGGACCCCTTTCCCAGTCCGCTACACCGTGCGCTGGCCCGATGCTGTGCCGATTCTCGAGGTGGGTGACACACTGTTCGAGGCCAAGAAGGGGCTGCCGGGCGTTGCCAACTGGGCATCGGCCCAGATGGTGTACGACACCCTTAATCCGACCTTCACCAACTCCTTCCGTATCGGAGCCGGCTACCTGACGGTGCCGCCCACCAACGTGGTCCGCCTGTATGATCCGATGAGTGAGCGCGTATTGGTTTTGGCCAAGGCCTTCAAGCTTCCGGATGCCATTCGGATGATGGATGCACCGGCCGGCCGTCGTGCCTTCCGGGATCTCCCGTATCCCATCCAATTGCGCCTGAGCTATGATCCGATGGGACACCGACTTGGGTTCAAGGGTCATTACGACAACGCCGCGGTGGGTGAGCCCTTGTTGCTGCCCAATATCCTGTCCCAGGATGAACGAGACCGCATCAAGCAACTTGATGGTCCGGGCAACAGCGAGTTCGACAAGGTCGTGGACGCACTCTACGAGCTGACCCGGAACCCGAATAAGTTGGATCTCAACAAGGACAACATTCCCGACAAGACCTTCTTGGTGGGTTACCAGTACCCGATCAGCAAGACCAACTTCGTCAACGGCTCCGCCGTGGGCTTTGAGTACGACACCTCGCGCATCATTGTCGAATCGTTGCCTGCGGGTCTCAAGGCACTCACTGCGGCCGTGGGTGAGAACATCCCGGCGGTTCCCAGTCCGGGTTCCGCAGCAGTGTTCGCTGGCTCGACTTGGCTCAGGTCTGATTGGCTCCCGACAGGTGCTCAGGAATCCTTCACCTGGGAAGCTTGGGTGAAACGTGCCGAGAACAACCGCGAGGACGTGGTCCTTTCGAGAGGTTTGGCTACCGATGCGATGACCTTCCGATTCACTGCGCTGAATCAGGTGGAGTTCTCCTTGGGATCCGATGTGGTTCGCACGGCTATCCGGTACACCGACGACGTCGCCCAGTGGCACCATTGGGCTGGCACCTTCAATGGGGCGACGCGTCAGTTGGAACTGTTCCGCAACGGCGTGAGCGTTGCGGTTCTCGATGTCACCCGCTCTTCATGGCCGGCCTCGGGCCCACTGGGCATTGGTGGTAATTCAGGTTCCGGCCGCTTCAAGGGTTCCGTCGATGAGGTGCGCATCTGGCATGGACAGGTGCGTGATGCTTCCCAGTTGCAGGCCTTCCGCGACCAGACTCTCGTGGCTGGGCAGAAAGGGCTCGTCGGTTACTGGTCATTCGACCAGTTGGATGGCGACAAGTTCGCTGATGTGAGCGGGTTCCGTCGCGACCTCGAAGAGTTCGGCGCGACCTTGTCGACCTACAACGGGGTCAACCCCGGGACGTTGGCCAAACTCTACACGCTACCCGAATGGGTGGCTCAGAAGCCGGCGACGGTTCGCCGGGTCGATAGCATGGCCGTGCTGCCCAGCGCACCCAATTTAGACTATGTAGCGATTCGATTGCAGGCGCTCTTGGTGCCCCCGCTCTCCGGCAAGTACACCTTCTGGATCTCAGCCGATGATCAGGCGGAATTGTTTTTATCCACTGATGAGAACCCGGTGAACAAGGTCAGGTTGGCGTCGGTTCCGTCACCGACCGGTACCAACGACTGGGAGCGGTTCCCTGCCCAGAAGTCCGTTGAAGTGGACCTGAGGGCGGGCCGGTCATACTACATCGAGGCCGTTGCTGCCGAGGCGACCGGGACCGACCACTTGGTCGTTCGCTGGAGGCTGCCGGATGGATCTTGGGAAGGGGGCAACTCGAGCCTGCCCATTCCCCAGCGTCGTCTGTTGCCCTTCGGTGTCGGAGGCACTGCGGTTGCCATCGGCACCATCACCACTGAGACCGTCAATGGTCAGTCGTGGGGCATTCCGCCGCGTTTCGTGACGCTCATGCAGAACAACGATCCCGGGTTGGCGGGTTTGCCCGTCACGCTGTCGGTGATCGCCATTGGTGCGGGTCCTCATGGCGGCGATATGAAGGTGCTGCCGCCCTCCAATGTGTTCGACGAGCGCCTCACCCTGCGTCTCTCGAGCGACTATGGTGGCCAGCCCGAGAGGTTCGACTTCGAGTGGTGGTACAAGCCCGACACCGCTGATTTCAAGAAATCGCTCCTGCCAACACTCAATAACGATGGCTCGGTGGGCAATGCCAACGGATGGATCAAGTACACCCCGGGCTCCGGCATGGGTAAGAACATGATCACCTTGGGGGAGAATGGCGAATCGGGTCTCCTGGTGATGTCGGACAACTGGTTCATTGCCCGGTATCGGGGTTACAATGTGGGCAACAGTCGCAATGTCTGGAGCCCGTGGATCGGCGATCCGGCGAGCCTCTCGACTCCATTGCCGATGCTGGCCGAAGGCTGGGTCAAGCGTGTGGTGCGCGGTCTGAATCCGTTCGATGAACGTGCTTCGGATCTCAGCACGGCCTCGGCCTCCGCGCGTATCTCCATGCTCGAGCAGGCGGGGCGTCGCTATGAGGGTGATGTGGCCTTCAATCCGGATCCCAACTACTTGAACAAGATAGGCTTGATCGAGGCTTATGAGACGGTGCTTCGCCGCGCGCGCTCTCTCAGCACCGATGGTTCGCCGCCGGTGAACTACGCCCCCGCCAACACGGCACTGCTCTACATGGGCAGCCGTATCAGCGACCTCTATACGTTGCTGGGTAACGAAGCTATGGCGGATGCCGCCGATCCCACGATTGGGTTCACCACCAGCGATAGCTACGGCAGCTTGGCATCGTCCATCTTCGCCTTCCAAAACCAACTTGATTCGCTGCTTGAAGAGGAATTGGGACTGTTGCGCGGTCGGGATGACAGCTCGGCCGGGGTGCAGGGGTCTCCGATTTACAATCGCCTCTTCTGGAACTTTACCCAGGGTGAGGGAGAGGTAGCTTATTCTCAGGTCTACAACCTCAAGGACAAGAACGCCGACGGCAAGATTGATGAGAAGGACGGCATGATCATGTACCCTCAAGGACATGGCGATGCATGGGGTCACTACCTGACGGCAACCAAGGCCTACTACAACCTCCTGAGGAACCCCAATTTCACCTGGGTTCCCCGCTCCGAAAACATGGTTCTGGCCGGTGTTCCGGTGAAGGTGGACTACCTGGACGAGCGCAAGTTTGCCATGGCCGCGGCTGCCAAGGCCAAGGCCGGTGCAGACATCGTCAACCTGACCTACCGCCTCAAGTATGTGGAGGAGCCCTCGGGCCAGTGGCAGGGCTATTCGGATACTGACGCCAACCGAGCTTGGGGTGTGGATGAGTGGGGCATGCGTGCCGGTATGGGAGCCTATTTCGACTGGGTGATGGCCAACGCCATTCTCCCTTCGCAGGATCCGAACCCCGCACACACCGGCATCGACAAGATAGATCGGACCACCGTCAAGGAATTGAATGAGTTGGCTGCTGCGTTCGGCTTGGTGGAACGCCAAATGGACCAAGCCGATCAAGGCTTGAATCCGCTCGGTTTGGCTCAGGGCGTGGTTCCATTCGACATCGATCCAGCCTTCCTGGATGACGGTCAGGGGCAGTTTGAACAGGTGCAGGAGCGTGCCAAGGATGCGCTCGACAATGCGATTTCCTCGTTCAACCACCTCAACAGCATGAATCAGGCGATCCGCGGATCCGGTGATGCGGCCCAAAATTTGGAGTATGATCTGGAGATGCAGGACCGGGAGTATACGACCCAACTGGTTGAGATCTTTGGGTATCCGTATGCGGGGGATATCGGTCCAGGCAAGACTTACCCCTCGGGCTATGACGGACCGGACATGCTTCACTACATGTACGTGAATACCCGAGAGATCGGGAACAACAATGCCCCGCCGGATCAGGCCTGGACGGGCTTGATGGCCAAGATGGATTCGGAGTTGTCCAAATGGGGTAGCTTGAGGTTGCGTGACACCGACCTGACTCGAACGACGGACGTCTTGGCTGGAGCGGAAACCATGTCGGTCAACTATCCGTTCTCAGCTTCGGGCTTCGCCTTCGAGGCACCTGCTTCGTGGGGGCAGCGTCGGGCGCCGGGCAGCTTGCAAGAAGCTGTTTCGGATCTGGTCCAAGCCGAAACCCGTCTCAAGCAGGCTCTCAAGGAATACGACAAGCTCCTGAAGGATATCGATGAACAAGTCAGGCTGTTGGACGGGGAATTGGATGTGACTCAACGAACCATCGAAATCACGGAGGCCGGCAACAGGAGGACTTCTGATCTCCTGACGGAAATCAACAAACTCAAGGCTGTCCAGATAAGTCTGAATCGGGGTCAGGAGGCTGTTGCATTGGTGGGTGATTCCATTCAGGAGTCCGTTCCGAAAAACTTCGTTGCAGGTGCCACGTTGATTGCGGGTCTTGCCGCCGGTGGTGGTGTTGTAACCGGAGGTGACGTGGCCTCGGCAGCCCGAGGCGCGGTCAAGGCTGCGTTCGGTCAGTTGGCCATGAATGCATTCGGTATCGGGTCAGATATCGCCGAGAACAGCGTCAACGGTCTTGAGAAAACCCTCCAGACGACGGACATGCAGAGCAACCTCGACATCACCAGGGCTCAGCTGAAATACGAGCATCAGCAGAATCTGAAGCAGGTGGCTTCGATGATGCGTGAAGAAGCTCCGCTCCGTTTGGAGATTTACAACCAGAAGGAAGTGGTCCAGCAGGCGGCCGGTCGGGTGCAGAGCACATTGGCGGGGGCTCAACGAATCGTTGAAGCGCGGACCGCCTGGCGGAAGCAGTTTGCCGGTCGGGCCACCGAATTGCGGTACAAGGACATGGCCTTCCGCATCTTCCGCAACGATGCTGTCCGCCAGTATCGTGACCAATTCGAGTTGGCAGCTCGCTACGTTTATTTGGCGGCAACCGCCTATGACTATGAGTCGAACATGGTCGGATCGGAGGGCAATTCCGGTCGGGCGTTCCTCACCGACATCATTCGTCACCGCTCACCGGGTGTGGTCCAGGAAGGCTCGCCCATCGCGGGCATCCCGGGCTTGGCCGATCCGATGGCCCGCATGGGTGCCAACTACAAGGTCATGAAGACCCAGATGGGTTTCAATAATCCGCAGACCGAGACGGGTAAGTTCTCGGTTCGCAATGAACTGTTCCGAATCCTCGACGGCACCAACAATGCGGCAGCTCTCTGGCAGGCCAAGCTGAAGGAGTCCCTGGTGGACGATCTTTGGAAGGTGCCCGAGTTCCGTCGTTTTTGTCGTCCGATGGCCCCGGAATCCGCAGGAGCCCAACCGGCCATCGTGATCCGATTCCCGACCACCGTGACCTTCGGCCTCAACTTCTTCGGTTGGCCGTTGAGTGGTGGCGACAGTTCCTACGATGCGTCCCAATACGCGACGCGCATCCGCTCGGCGGGCATTTGGTTCGAGGGCTATGACGGCAAGGGGATGTCCATGACTCCCCGCGTGTATCTGGTGCCGGTGGGTGCGGACGTGCTGCGTTCACCCAACGGTTCCAATTTCGAGACCCGTCTGTGGCGCGTGGTGGATCAGAAGATCCCCTTGCCGTTCCCGATCCAACAGCGCCAGCTGCAGGATCCGAAGTACAGCCCCATGCTGGATTCCTTGGGAGGATCCTTCGTGGAAATCCGCAAGTTCTCGTCGTTGCGTGCCTATCACGACAGCGGTGGCTTTGATCCCTCGGAGGCGTCCTCGGACAGCCGCCTGGTGGGTCGATCGGTGTGGAACACCCAATGGATGCTCGTCATCCCCGGTGGCACCCTTCTCAACAACAAGACTCAGGGTCTTGATTCGTTCATCAATTCCGTCAGCGACATCAAACTGTTCTTCCAGACCTATGCATACTCAGGCAACTAATCGACCGCTGTTGGCGGCCTGCCTTTTGTGGGCAGCGAGCTTGGTTGGGGTGGTGTTACCCGTGATCGGTGCCGGTATTCCCGAGCCTTACAATCTGGTGTACGGGGTTATTAAACTGGGCGATGCAACGATCACTGCCGCCGACACCAATGTCGTGGTCGAAGCGCGGCGCTTCCCCACCTCCACCGCCTTCGCCAGTTACCGCATGGGTTCCCGTGCTGCAGCGGCAAACTACTACGCGCTGCAATTGAGCGTGGAACAGAAAGTGACCGGACAGAACATTTCCACAGAGGCGAGCGAGTCCGGGACGGTGGTCTACCTGACAGTCTTGAGTGGCGGGAGGGTCATGGACCAAGTTTCCTACACGATGGGCGGCCGCGGAACCGCCCGACAGATCGACTTCGGCAATGTCGACAACGACAACGACGGGTTGCCCGACGGATGGGAACAGGCCTACCTCTATGGCCTCGAAAGCGGACCTGAAGATGATCCGGACCGTGACGGCGAGACCAACAGGAATGAATTCTTGCTGGGACTCAATCCCTTGGTGATGGATGCCCGGCACCCGGCCGACATCAATCCTGCGGATGGGCGCCTGACCATTCAGGAGGTCTCCGCCTACTACACGGCTTGGCGAAACGGCACCAACCAATGGAACCAGACTTTGGCCAACGGAACCACAGTGGCTCGGGGTCCGGTCCCGATTCCGGTGGAATATGTGACGCGTGCCACCTTCATCTGGGAGCGGGGTGAAAAATACGTTCTGAACGCAAAATCGGCGTCATCGGCGCCTCTTTGGTGGGTGCCTGAGACGACCGCAGCGACAACTTCAGTGGGTGATGAAATGGCATCCAAGGACAGCGGAGGTGCTTTGGATGGATCGCTGGCCGTCTTGGATGGCTCCAAATCGCGTCGTCCGGCCAACTCTTCGACGGCCAAGTCGGAGAAGACTCCGATGCGTGTCGTCAGCACGGCGCCAGTCAACTTCGCGAATGGCGATCTGGTCACGGTCACCAATGATGTCACCATCTTGTCCGGTCTGCGTACCTATGCGGTGGAGCACTATCCGCCCGCTGGTTGGGAGATCGTCGCCATCAGTGCGGGTGGCTATTATGATTCGGTGTACCAGCGGGTGAAGTGGGGGCCGTTTTTTGATCGGCAGCCGCGGCAATTGACCTACACCATGAAAGCGGTGAAACCGGCCAAATCAGCGGACGCGGTGGCGTTGGTGGGTGCGAGTGCCTACGATGGAATTCCGGTGGAAATCGAAGGCCAGCAGTCGATCTTCATCATCCCTGGAGAAGAGCGTCGTTTGGTGCTCCAAGCTGGAAGCACCTTGGGTCGGTGGAAGTTGCAAGGCCAACCGGGAAGGATCTACGAACTGAGCCGCTCAATCAATCTATCCCAGTGGATGCCGGTGCAACAAGTGCCTGCGGATGACGCTGGTTTGGTGGAATTCACGGATGATCGGATGGACTCCGAGACCTCGGGCTATTTTAGGGCTCGGGAATTGCCTTGATGTCAGGTCCTCGCACGAATGTTGGGCACGGTTGGATTGTCTCCGGGCTGTGGATCAGCGTCATCGGGCTATTCTGGGGCTGCGGTGGCGAGTCCTCGTCGGTTTCCACTCAGCGACCGAAGTCGCTGGAGGGATATCAGATTCAAAATGAGGAGTGGAGCAGAGGATGGTTGGCTCCTGAACGTTTGGCCCAGCGGTGTGATCGGGTGATCGTGGCCGGTTGGGATCGCAGTCGAAAAAGTGGAGATCCGTGGGCCGTATTCGAGACCTTGGAGGTTCAGTCCATCCAACCGCCTGAGTTGGGGTCCTCCCAGCCTTCAGGAATGGACGGCGTTCGGGTCCAAGCGTTGGTCCCCGGCACGAAGACTCTGTCCACCCGAGCGGAACGCGAGGCATGGTCGGAATCCTTCCGAGCAGCGGGTTGGGTGTGTGTTCAATCTGAATGGCGGACGGTCGGATGCACCCGCAACGGGACCAATGTGTTCACCGAGGTCGCCATGAACCTTCACCTGCTTCGTACCAAGGACCTGATGCGGGCCGAGGCCCGAGGTCAGTGGCGCATGGAATGGAGTCTGACCAATGACTCGCCCGCCGCGGTGCCGCGTTGGATGAGTGCCACTTGGAAAACCGGTCAATGGCTTGAGAAGTCCGGGACCCCTCGGTTTGTTGAGCGCTGGTCGGCTGCTCTCAAGTCGTCTTCCCGGGGAGGCGGCATGGTGGATCCTCTGATCGTGTCCGATTGGGACGGTGATGGGCGCGAAGACCTGATTCTGGCCGGAGCAAACCGATGGTTTCGCTGGAACTCGGCGAACGGATGGTCCACCAACCGAATCATCCCCTTCGATGAGCGGCATCCGTCGCTGATTTCGATCGGGATGGCCATTTGGATTTGCTGGCCCCCGGCGGGCGTCAGCTCCAACTTTTTCGTGGCAACGGTACTGGAGGGGTGGAGTTGCCCCCCGTCCTGACCCCGGCCGCCGCGCTTAAGGATCCGATGGTCTTGGCCACCGTGGATATGGACGGTGACGGCGACTTGGATGTTTGGGTGGGGCAGTATGCGGCCGCCTTCGAGTCCGGACACACGCCGACTCCTTTTGATGCAGCCACCAATGGGCCACCTGCATCGCTGTGGCGCAACCTGGGCAACGGCCGGTTCGAGGAGTGTTTGTCCACCAGCGGTCTCGATCGGGTTCGCGACCGGTTTGTCTTTTCCGCAGTCTTTTTGGATACGGACGGAGACCGCCATCCGGAGTTCCTGCAGGTGTCCGATTTCAACGGTGTCGATTTTTTCCGCGGTACCGGTTCCGGGAAGTTTGCTCAGGAGACCTCCAAAGCCTTGGGAGAGACCCGCGGTTTTGGAATGGGTCATGTCGTCGGCGATTTCGACCGGGACGGCCGTCCGGACTTCATGATGATCGGCATGAACTCAGCACCGGCAACCCGCATGGAAGCGTCCGGCATCCACCATCCCGGCTTCCAACGGGTGCGTGAGGGGCGACGGGAAATGACCCATGGCAACCGAGTCTGGCTCAATCGGGGCGCAGGCCGCTGGGAAGTGGCCCCTTGGGAGCGACAGGTGGCTGAGACCGGTTGGGCCTGGGGAGCCGCTTGGCTGGATTCCAACAACGATGGGTTGGGTGAATTTTACGTTGCCAACGGCTTCATCAGCAACGAGTCGGCCTGGGATTATCAAGCGGAGCACTGGTCTACCGAAGTCTATCAAGGAGGAGGCGAGCCTGACGCGGCACGCGCCGAATATTGGCAACGGCGCTCCCAGCTCAAGATGGAGAGCGGAGCCTCCGAAGGGGGGCACCACCGCAATCAGTGGCTGGCGCCGGTGGGTTCGGACTGGCAGGAATTGGGCTGGCTGGGGGGCATTGCTCTCCCCGAGGACTGCCGCAATGTGGTGGCTTGGGACTACGATGGGGATGGACTTCAGGATCTTCTGGTGGTGACTCAGGAGGAGTATCCCACGGCGCAAACGGTACTGCGGGTTTTCCGCAATGAGCATCCCGGCGGTGACTGGTTGGCCATTCGTGTTCCTCCCCAAGCCGGGGTGTCGCCCTGGGGTGGTGAAGTGACTTTGAATTTTGTCGATGGTTCCATGAGGCGTGAATGGCTGGTGGACCAGCAAGGATTTCGGACTCAACCGCCTCCCATGGCCCACTTTGGCCTAGGAACAGCGAAACCGAAATCCGTTCGAGTTCGTTGGCCCGACGGGGTGGAAAGGGAGGAGACGGTTTCTTCCGTCAACCGGACCCTCACCGTCTCAAGACCCTGAAAGAACGAAGGATTCCAATGACTTTTCCATGGCGGATTCAATGGCGTGGGTTTTTGTTCGGGGGCGCGTTCGTGATGCTGGTCTGCTCGATGTTCTTGGGCTGTCGCAAAGCAGACGAGTTGGCACCGGCACCGGAATGGGTGGTCCAGGTCGGGACCCAGAAGGTGGCCACGGTGACCTTTGAGGCGGACTGGGGTCGGCGTCAGTCCCAGCAAGAGCGCCCCGTCCCATCCGGCGATGTGATCGGAGCCTTTGTCAGCGATTGGCAGGCCTATCAAGCTGCCGGACAAATGGGGTTGTTGGAGGATCTTGAGCTTCAGAGCTCCATCCGGCGGTTGGTTGGGGCGAAAGTTCGAGAGAAACTAGCCGAACGCTTGGCGAAGCCTGGGGCGGACGCCCCGATAGATGTTGCCGAAATAGAAACGGCGTACCGATCTCAGCCCCAGCGTTGGCAGAGGCCTCCAGCTTGGAATATCGCGTGGTTGGTGGCATCGGTCTCTCCCAAGGCTGAACCGTCCCGGCGAACCGCTGTGCGTGAGCGTTTGGAAGGGTATCGGCGTGAAATCTTGAACAGTAGTGATCCCAAGGCGACGTTCGCGATCCTCTGTTCCAATCACTCCGATGACACGGCCACCCGATACCTTCGGGGTGAGTTGGGGTGGTTGCAGCGGGAGCAATTGGTCGGACGAATGGGGGAGTCCATCGCCGAACAAGCAATCCTCTTGAATTCGACCAATCGAATGTCTGCCGTGTTGGAATCTCCGACCCGGATGGTGGTGTTGCTGCATCTTGGTCATCGCTCGGTTCAGATGCGGCCTCTAGATGAGGTGGCTCCACAGATCCGCTTTGAGATAGGCAAGCAGCGGGACGAGGAGCTCAAGCGAGCGCTTGCCAAGGAGTTGAATCGTCGAGTGCCCGTAGAGACCAACTTGGCGGTACTAGCCCGCTTGAAGGCACCGACCGTACCCACGTCGACCCCTCCGGCCCCTTCGCCCATGCCGCGACCCTGACGATGTTTTCTCTGCGACTCCTGAATTTATGGCTTACAGCCATTAGTATTCGCCGGAGTTTCTTGAAACAACGGTGGGTGATAC
>Ga0255098_1000273_pt1 | contig 15666 bp, 8 predicted proteins | sample Colum_Atlam_RepC_2_FD_188440 | JGI IMG/M metagenome (GOLD analysis project Ga0255098, IMG submission 188440) | Freshwater microbial communities from Columbia River, Oregon, United States - Colum_Atlam_RepC_8d | ecosystem: Environmental > Aquatic > Freshwater > River | place: USA: Oregon... | reverse complement strand
TTCTATCTGCCGATTCGGGCTCTTTTTCGGATTTTTAGGAAAATGGTTTTGTCTCTGACGGGTGCATCTTTAATAACGACCAGTCTGCGATCATAGACGCTCTGCGAAGGAGTTGCACACTATTTATTTAATATTAAAATTTGTTGAAGTCTCATATTCATAAGAACATTGGCTTCGGGGGGCGTTAGTTTGTTAGTCTTTACGGCCTCTATAAAATTTCTAAAATTTTCTCTCCCTTTCTCTAGTCTTCCATCAATAGAAATGCCAGATTTGAGTCCATATATTGCAGCAGCAAGATGTCTTGCATCTAGAGCGTGGGAAACTAGACCGTAACCTAATGCTGCGGAGTAGTCACCCTTGTGCTTTTTTAGCAAGTCACTAAAACCGTCCATTACCTCATAGCACTGGCTATACATTCGACCTAGTTCTGTACTTGCCCCCGCACCGCCAGCTACGAGGGCACCAGCGGACTTCTCATCTTTTATCAATTTGCTGACTTCATCTAATAGAGTAGTATTGGATTTTTGAGTTACTTTTTGAGTGTTTTTCTTTACTTCAAATACGTTAGCTATGCTATCTAGTGCAGATTTATAACTTTCCACATTTTTTTGGTCAATTGTTCTTGACTTGCTCTCTTGATTTGTAATGGGGACATTCATATCTCTTAGTTGCGGCCAATTAACGTCAGATGGACGTGAATACCAATTTGGGGCAGCGGAAAATAAGTACCCCAATGAATTCGAACTCAGACCATAGATCAAAGCTGAAGATAGAGTAGTGTATTGTGCAAACTGATGTTGAGATGTCCTACGCAGAATCTGCTTTACTACGTTAGGGTCTTTTATCGCCTCTAAAAATTTTTCATCTTGCCAAAATATACGGTGATGAGAAAGGGCACCGTGCCAAACGTAATCAAACGCTTTACTATCTGTATAAGTTTTTCCGAAGTGTGCTTCCAATTCCTTAATTTTCGCTTCGGCCGCTTTTTCTTCTGACTGGGTTAGAGGAAACTTTGTTTGATAGTTTACTGTTCCTGATTTTAGTTTGGTAAGTTCTACCTTGAGAGCAGCATATTCAGCATCTAAGGATACTAAATCATCAGTTGGCGTAGGTTGAATTTCTGTGGTAGGTATTTGAACAGCACGAGATGCAACTGAAATACTATGGTAGATGATCCGAGCTAGATGCCACCCTGTCAATTATTTCCTGCGATTTATTTCGGAATTCTTGCATGAATTTCTCGTAGTTTTTGGGCTGCATTTTGCTAGGGTTAATAGATTGCATTAACGACTGATCTGAACCGATTCTGTGAATATTAGTATAAGTGAGTCTTCCTGAACCTAAAGCATTTGTAACCTCTTGGTGAGACTCTACTTTGCCAGTTTTTGCAATCTGACGGGCATTCAAAAGAGAAAATATCAAGCAATTACGATCTTTAAAGGTTAATGTGTTTTTTTGCTGATCCGCTGCTATTTCCTTTATTGGCCCAAATTTGATCGATTTTCCATTTATAATAAATTTTTTTTTGTTTAGAGCTTTGATTAGCTTATTCGCTTCAGTCTCATAGTCGCCAGGTACCACTCCGCTTTCAAATCCAGGACTATCTTTAATTGTAGTAGAAGTAAAATAGTTACTCCCAGTCTGAGAATTAATTGCAGTAACCTCCCCCGTAGATTTTACGGCTAAGGTTATAAAATGACCTCCGGAACCAACTACGAAAGTAACAACTTCCTTTCCGTTTCTGAACTGCTCCGCTACCTCATCAGTTACTTGTACACTCATGGCAGTAAAATCAGGAATATTTCGAGCAAAGTGGTGTTTCGTCGGGAGGTCTTTTGTCAAATAGTCATAATGAAGTAGAGCGTCTATGGAGTTCATGTCTTTAGATTGATCCAGGCGATCTTTTGATTTTGCATAGTCCGAGTCTGCAGCAATAGCAAGATCGATTATTTCCTTAATACCGCTTTCTTCAGAAGGTGGACCATGGCTGGTCGCACCTAAAGCAGATACTCTAGTAGTTGGAGTAGTAGTTGGAGTAAGAATACTAGGTAGAGCATTTCTGGAACCACTCATGTTAGACACAGGTGCTGCAGAGGATTCAGTTTGAGCTGTTACCCTAGGCATTTGAGGAAGTAATTTTTGTTTGGTCCAAGTTTGACGAGATACCACAGTGCTCAGGGTTAGAGGACTTATATTCTTTGCACCCCTGGAAGTAGGCCTGATTTGTGCTCTTATCAATGACTGAGAGGTAGGACCCTGAGGGTTTTTACGTTTAAGTTCGGCAATTTGAGATTGTAATGTTTCTTTACGTTTTATATGAATTGGATCCCTATCTAATTCATCAACAAACCTTTCTGCTCGCTGATGAGCGAGCAGAATAGCCATAAGATCATGTATCTGGTCGCCATAGCTGGGATTTTGTTGCTTGATATACTTTAAATATCCAGCAAAGAGTGGGCCCTTACGTATATTAGCATAATGAGTCTGATCATTCTCCTGATTAAGGGTTAGCAGCTTTCTTTTTGATATTTTTTCACTTGGCGGTTCGACCCAAACTCTAAACCCATTGCCCGCTTGAGTGACTCCAAATTCTATCACATTTATTCCATTTTTATATAAGTCCTCGGCAATTTCTGCAGCATCTTCAAAACTTTCAAACATAGGAGTGGCCATTTGTGTGATATTCCCACTCCCTCTCTTAGTTGTTTTGTTCCATTTCTCATAGTAAGGTTTCCATTGAATCGGAGCATTTAGAGCAGAATTTAGTCGATCAGCAAATTGCTGTTCCCTAGTCAAATTAGGTTCAACTCTGTACTAACTGATTGAGGCTTGTAACTAGATCAATACTCTCTAGAGTAGTGTCTGGGGTTAGAGTGGTTTTAGGTATGGAGGGAATTTTTCGAGCATCAGCCTGCGTCAGATCAGGTGATTTTATAACAGAATTATAATGTTTTAAGTAGTCAGAATATGATGCTAAGATGCCTTTTATTTTATCAGAATCATTCAAATTAGAATTGTTGTTGTGAGTGGACAGGTCACTGAGAGCACTCTTTGCGGGGCTAAACTTTAAATCTTTCAGTGTTGCTGCGTATTCTTTAGTTAGGTTACTATAGGCCATTATGCTAGATTTCGGGTTGTTTTGCACTGTTTTTTGATAGATATCTACCTTTTTAGACAGTTCCTTGTGTCCAATTTGGTCCAGTAAATTCTTATATTCTTCTATTATGAGGTTGTGATTCTGAGATGGATTCTCTAGGAGTTTCGTGAGTTGCCTGGATTTGTTTTCTACGTCAAGACTCGGGTTTTTTTTATTAACATCAGCCACCCAATTACGCATTGCTTGTCGGTATAGATTCCAGGCTTCGCTATGAGTGACTACTGCATAGCTATCGTGAATTACTAATTCATAGAGTAAACCTAGTGCCAAGTACATACCCCTAGGTTCTATTGGGTCGTTAAGGGTATATTTCCAGCTGCTTAAAAAATCGGGCGGGATTAAAGGTGGAGGAATACTCAACGTTTTATCGAGTCTGTCCTCATTTAAATGGCTTAAATTTTCGGCTTTTGCAGGCGACGAGAACAGCGCCAAAGTTAGGATTATCACTCTGAAAATAGTAAGTATTATTTTCATTATATCTACTATTCGGAGTATTGATAAAAAAATAATGGATTTTTATTTGAGCATCACCTATTGCCGAAATGATTGATTGAATGAGTCAGAAGGAGATTTAAAAAAGATTGGCTTATTTTAAACCCCTAGTTAAGCTGTTGTTATCTAACGATAATAACAAAACCCGGGGATAGAAAATGAGCTGTAGATCAGATGTACTCAGTTCTGAACAAAAATTCCATAGAAGAGTTGAAGTGGTCATGGTTGCGATCAAATAGGGACCCCAACAAGCAACCATTAAGCTTGGAATCCCTCTCCGCACCATCGGTAGCTGGGTGCAGCGAATCAAGACACAGGTCCTGGATGACTTCAAGGGAATATCAAGAGTAACCACTGTGCAGCAAACAAAAGGGACCACGATGGCACCTTAGCCTAAGCTTTGAAGCCCCTCCAAGAGAGCAAGGCTGGGTTTACGCGATCCCAAATTGTGAGGACGTTATTTCAGTGGCCTCTCAGGGATATAGCCACCTCATCGTGTTCTTATTACCTACATGTAGGCCCCGAAGTGGAATCTCTTCATCTATCTGCTAGATCAGTGTGTTTCTTTAATCCTCAAAAAAAGTGATTGTCCCTGGATCTCCGTACCTAGTCTTGAATCTTCTGGAGGGGGGCCTACTGTTTGATTAAGACTCTTATATAGAGATTTTCAGTCCTCCTCTGATAATACTGAGGTTTATAGGAGTTCTGGATAAGTTATGTTTGCGCCTGTCCCAAAAATCATAAATATATTTTTCTGACAGCCTCAATTACAAAACCAGTAGGTTTTATAGATAATGATGGAGTGGCCTGTAATCCCCAGCTCAACTACGATTTTTATCAATTAGCTTTTCGATCGTTGGAAGTTTCAATTAATACAGACCATAGCAGACTTTTTCCTTAATTCAGAGATTTACAGTATGAGGAGGCTCCGAGAAGAGGGATGGTACTTGCATATTTGGCTTCAGGTACTGATGCTGTTCCCGATCGAGAGCAGGATCTGAGAGATGTGATTATTAGTGCTTTAGGAAATCCCGAAGTGATTCGGTAGGTTCCTGGCTCTCAAGCCTATCTAGAGGTAGCACGGAGATATAATAAATTTAGTGCTATGGTCCAAGGATATATCAGTGCATTCCCAGAGGATAGGCGCGATGAAGTTCGTCAGTTTTTGGGCAATTATGTCGAGATACTGTAGATAGTTTTTTACGAGGTTATTCTGTTCTTGAGTGAAGAGATAATGGCCTTACTGAGCCGCGCTTGAGTGCTGCAATCAGGCATCTTTTCTCTGCTCAAGTTCTAGTCTGCATGGATGACAGCCGGTATGAATAAAGCTCGTGCACGGTCCTCTCTATTCGTCGCGAGGTTAGACGACTTTGAGTGTTTAAAGATAATAGAAAGCTCAGAAAGCTCCCGAAAAAAATTGTAAGAAAAGGCTGTCACTCTTTTTTTGATCAAAAAAATACGGGGATATCTTTTATGATTTGGGTTGAAAACGGGCGGTAAAGTGTCTCAAAAAGGGAGGTTCATAAGTCATACGAAATCCCCTGAGTTCTTCTCTTCTTGCGGCAATTTCCTCAAAACCTTCTAGGATATAATCAAAGTGACTTTGAGTGTAGACTCGTCTTGGAAATGCTAGTCGAACCAGCTCCATTGAGGCCTTATCCCTAAACATTACCGATCCAATCTCGCAGGCACGAATTCCCTCTGCTAGGTACATTTCGCAGACAAGAGACTGACCTGGGAACTCGTGTGGAGGGATTTGAGGCAAAAATGATTTTGCATCAATGTAAACAGCATGTCCCCCAGCAGGTTGAACTGTAGGTATTCCTATTTCATTCAGGCCGCGAGCCATGTACTGGCTCACTGCGATTCGGTACTCTAAGTAATGTTCGTCGAGAGCCTCCTCTAGTCCAATGGCCAGAGCTTCCAAGTCCCTTGCTGCAAGCCCACCATAGGTTGGAAATCCTTCCGTGAGAATTAAGGAGTTTTTTAGATCTGAGACCCACTCCTCATGTTTGAGAGCAATAAATCCTCCAATGTTGGAGAGTCCATCTTTTTTTCCGCTCATCATACAGCCATCAGCAAAAGAGAAAGTCTCATTTGCAATCTCTTGAATAGATCGTTCTTTTTGAGAAGGTTCTCTTGTCCTTATAAAGTAGCTATTCTCAGCAAAACGACAGACGTCCATAATAAACGGAATTTCGTACTTTTTATAGATTCGTGAGACTTCTCGGATGTTTTCCAAAGATACAGGTTGTCCACCTCCTGTATTATTTGTGATGGTGATCATCCCTAAAGGGATCTGTTTTTGATATTTTGCACAAAAGTCTTCTAATTTCTTGAGATCAATGTTGCCCTTAAAAGGATGATAGAGTGCTGGATCTTTTCCTTCTGGAATTACAAGGTCGATCGCTTCAGCCCCTAGGTATTCAATATTGGCTCGAGTCGTATCAAAGTGATTGTTAGAGGGAATCTTCATGCCTGGCTTGACTAATGCCCCGAAGAGAAGTCTCTCTGCAGCCCGACCCTGGTGCGTAGGAATGATGTGAGAGTAACCTGTGATCTTGCGTACTGTGTCTGAAAATCTTTCAAAACTTTTGGATCCTGCATAACTCTCATCAGCCGTCATCATTGCACCCCATTGAGCACTGCTCATGGCTGATGTTCCACTATCAGTGAGAAAGTCAAAAGTGACATGTTTTGCTGAGAGCAAAAAAAGGTTATATCCCGCTTTTTTTAGGAGTAGGTCTCGTTCTTCTCTCTGAAGAAGGTTTAATGGTTCCACCATTTTGATCTTAAATGGTTCAATAATACTTCTTTCTGATTTTTTTGACTGATCGAGTTTCATAGAAGCACCCCTTCAGAAGGAAATTAAATTATATTTTTCATAACAGATGATAAAAGTAGAGACAAATAAAACACGGAAACTTCAATATTGTAATTTGCAATTGTTCTCAAGACTTCAATAGATGACTTAAGAGAATCAGCATTCTTGATTCACTCAATGGGATGACGAAAAAGTTTTAGTGTTACTCTGGAGGCTAGGACTTCATACTACGAGAGATGAAGATCTTGTATGACTTTAAGTTCAATTTCTCTTTCTTTTGTCTAGACAAACAAGGGTTTGCATTGAGCGAGGTGGTAGTTCTATTTAAGGTGTAGGAAAGTACTTTTTGCTCTTATTGCTTGGGATTTTGCTATTTACGGTATAGGGATACTAGACTTAAAAAAACTAACTCGCGAGTTTCTTGGAGATATTCATACTCCTAAAAGGGGAATGAGTGATTACGAGAGTGTGATGAAACATGCGAGCGTATCATCATGGGTTAAAAACTGATTCTTAGAACTTCGCATTATTATGATTTTTTTTAAGGATGAGAGTTTTTATAGTGATCAACTAATTTAATTTCAAAACTTTATAGAGGCTTAGACCTTCTTGTTATTGTTGAGTTTGAGATAGACGAGAAGTTTATGATATTTTTGAAGTATTTTTCGCAGATCAAGGTACACCAGGTGTTTTTGCTTTTTTTTCCACTCGCGGTAGCTTTCGGCGGAACTGTAAATCCGGTATATGCGGGTCCAAAAAAAGTGACCCAGTTTTCTTTTGATCGCTTTATTCCTGAGCGTTTGACAGATCCAGTAGATATCAGTCTGAGGCAAGCCCGGCTTCTAGGTGTCTTTGATCATCAGTCTGAGGATTTAGCTGACTATATTTATCGAGATGCGATCTCTCAAGGATTATATGGGGTGAGTTTAGAGGAGGGGAGGAGAGGGGGGATACTCTACCAACAGAGCCGTGGTCAAAGGGAGGCAGGGTATCAGGGTAAAATTGCCAGAATTCTACAGCAAAGAGATTATCAAGTACACCAGAGTATAGTAAAAAGATATGATGCCCCAGGATTTGTAAATGATTATTATTTGAAGACTCTTGCAGGCTATCAAGGTAATTTTGCGCTAGCTCTGGACTCCTATAGCCCTGCAGGGATCAGAGGTAATCATTTATACGTGATGATAGGGAATGGCGTAGATAGGCCCACTCCTAGTTTTCTGGGTAATTTCTTTCAGATTTCATTCATGAAATGGATTACAGAGCATGAGCTCTTTGTTGGTTTCTTAGATGGAAGTTGGGTTACTTTTGAAATCAGACCTTCGGCTGTTAGGCGTGTCATACATCAGTTTAATGCTGCAGGAGCACCTCATCTCCGTTACGTGAACGGGGTTCATTATCTGCCTGATACTGAAGAGATGATTGTCGGATATTCAGGGGGAGGGTTCCAGAGAGTTTCAATGCAATCACCTTTGATAATAAACCAGTTGACGATTCAGCACACAGATATTACCGCTTTTGAGTTCTCCCATGACAACAGACATCTGGCTGTTGCTACCCAGTCAGCAGGGGTTTTTATTTACCAATGGCCAAGTCTAGATTTGGTGCATAATATTCCTGTATCAGCTGGCGCTACCAAAGCTCTTGCCTGGCATCCACTCAAGTCTCTTATAGCTATCGGTACTGGATCACGTGATCATCGGGTTATGATTTATGATGTAAGGGCAAGGAGGGTGAAGTTCGAGCAGGATGTCACCGCTCAGGTAATGGACATTGCCTGGACACAAGCTGGGACTGAGTTGGTCGCCACTTTGGGTTACGTAGCTCCAGAGGCTGGAGCGGGAGTGGCAAACTCCATTCTTGTATGGTCTGTCATTGATCAGCAGGAAGTATTTGATGTTCGTGCACTGAATGAATTCCCAACAGTATTTGGCAGAGCTTTATCCATGTTTGTGAGTTCAGAGCAGCAAGATGGGCGAAGTGTGATTACGATTCATGCATTGAATGCAGACCTAGATGGCAGTGTGGTTTTGGTGAGGTTTACTAGGAGTGCACCTAAAAAGGAGCAAACTTTCGGTCAATCAAGAGCTCTTAATCCAAGTGATTCTCATTTAATGTTTGATTCGAAATTATTCAGCACAATTCGATAGTACACTTGGTTGGTGGCTTAGGAGCCTACCTATAGAGTTATTTGGGTGTTCTCCGGTTGAGAATCAAAGACGATTAAGGTCTATTATTCTAAAATAGGGATTCATTCAGCGCGAATCTAGATTGATCGAGTAAGCGAAAATATTATTCAATAATTAATTTTTAGTACCTACTTTAGTGAGTCTGATTGAGCTCTAATAAGAAATCTACAAATGGGATACGGTCAAAGAAGTCAGAAGTAACGATGTTGAGTCGTAGCCCCTGCGCATGCCATTCCCGAATCCAGGCAATCGTATGATCATGTAATTCCTTAGTGAGAGCAGTTAGGCTATTTTCTTCTCCAAAGATTGGAAATCCGTACTTAGGGTTGAGGAAAAAGGATATTTTCTCTGGAGGAGTAAAAATCATCTGTAAATTTCGAAATTTAGATAATTTTTGCCTTCGAAGGCTCTCCTCTAGATAGGATTTTAAGGGGCCTAGTTGATAAGAGTCTGCCCAGAAATCTTGATAATCCTCCATGAGCATGACGGAGGCGCCCCGATTCCAGAAGTCAGAAAAACTTCTCTGCTGAGAAAATGGGATAATCTTCTCGCCGAAGTAGTCAAAAAAAATCTGTTTCATTTCAGAGGCTTTTGTATGGACTTCTTCAGGTGATGGAAGGCTTTGGTGATAGCCATATGAAAGATCGGTTGCAATTAAAATAACTTCCTGAGGGTGTTCCATGAGAAATCCCGAAATTTCACTGAGCACCTCCCTAAGTGAGAGAGATACTAATCCATGAGTTAATATGGCCTGCCCCTGCCGATCAAACGCTACACGTAGATCTAGAAAACGAACACCCCCAATGAGCTGCTCTCTCACGCTTCGAAACTGAGCCTTTGCCCAACTAGCAACCATAGGTCTAATCAGACCATAAAAAACATTATCGCCAGGCTCTACATCGGAAAAATAGCTAATATTATAGCTACCAGATTGGTGAGTTCCTGGGATGACTACATCGATTAATCGAGTGCTTGGGCGAAATGCGTAAAGCTCAGTCATCCACTCTGCTTTCTGGAGTGCACCAGCTTTGGGGGTATAAAATGTAATAACAATAAAGAAAATCAAAGTCCTAATATTCACCCGCATGAGTACTATTACTATAATATTTTACTGGAAAGTGAAAAATAACCACGCATTAAAATAATTCTAATCTGATACTTTACATTGTAACTTAACTCTCCTATAGCTTCTCACTCAGAAGAGTGTTGGGTGTTGAGGATAGATAGTCACCTGGCAATGGAGCAAAAGTCATGATTCTTGAGAAATATTTTCTGCTGTTTCTAATCATGGCTCAACTTGTGAGTGTGCAGTCCTGGGCAGAGCCTGACCACATCTCTTCTATCATGCAGATAAAAAAACAAGTAGAGCAGATTCAAGTGGCTGCCACAAATCAGCATTTGCTACCTTCTTCAGTAGGTCGTGCCCCCCATTGTCCAATTGAAGGTCAATCATTTCGCGGTATTGCTGATCAAATGGCATTAATCAGCTCTTCCCTTGTAGATGGGAAATGTTACGAAAAACACTCAAAAGAAATTGGCGAAATTAATAGGTTGAGCAGAAAGTTGGCTGAGGAGGCACTTGATATCAGTCCATCTGAAAATGGATCCTTTGTAGATTCTGAAAAGGGAATTCAGATCCAGATTACAAACCAACAAACTCAGTCTGTGCAAAATACAAATTCAATTCTTGGGGGATTATTCGAAATCTCGAAGGATAAGGATTGTATTGAATCGATGAAAAAGAGTGGAAAGCTTGCATCTATTGCTGAAGTTCTAACTCGATTCGGTACGCTTGGAATGTTTTATCCGTCAACGCTAGGAACGCTCGGGGGTGCTATGCTAATTGGCACAGGGGCGTCTCTTTTGATTCTAGATAATCTCATTACTCCAGAATTTAGATGGAATTACCAACAAGATCGTAAGGATTTCCTTGCACTGACCTGCGCATTTTACAACTTGAGAACAGAGCTTCATCAATTCGATTTCTTTGATTCAAGTGTATCAGATATTGAAAGAAAAATGGGTAAAATTGATGGGTTATTAAGTGAGCTTCAGGATCAGAAAAAGAATGTTGTAAGAAAATACTCTGAGTGGAAGTCCTACTATCATTCCCAGTTGAACGAGTTCTGTGAATCGAAATTAAGTAGAGGGGGCGGTGAAAAGAGTCACCTGGCTCTCTATTTCTTGGTTCGTGAGGGATTAGATAAGCTGAGATCATATGGAGCTCAGGGTAGAAGTGTCTCAGACCGATTTGAGCTCAGAAATTATTTTTTAAATAGAAAAGAAAAGCTCTTTCTGGCTATGAAGCAACTTGATCTTATACCAGTTCATAGTGATCGAGTTATTCAGGAAGTGAATGGCTTGATTGATCTCAGTACCGATGAGGTATTGATGATGAGTCATGCAAAGTGGGTTGGCCGAATGCTGGGAATTCGCGACTCATTAGAGCAGCTATCTCAGTATAACTTTATAGATACAGCATCTACTCTAGATGAATTTGAGAAGACCAAATATGAGATGGCTGTGAGTTTCCACGAGGCTGATCAACAGGCGAATGAAATTTACACCCTTACTCAAGATCAGATTCAGGACCTAATAGTACTTTTAGAGCAAAAGCAGAAAAACCTAGTTAGAAAGAGGCGACAGTCCGAGAGTCTCGCAGGTTGGGTTGATGGATCTCAAAGCGAATACGATATCTATAGAGAACTGGGAGTGATTAAACAAACTGTTTTAGGTAAAAAAGGTTGGAGTTTAATTGATTTTCTTCTCAGAGATTCACGCAAGAAGCTCAGTCAGTTTTCAGGTCAAATTCCACATTGGATCTCATTATCAGCACAGGAATCAGAACGAAAGTGGAGTTGTCGAGAAGCTCATGATCTTGTCAGAAAATTGAATCACTCACAGAGTGGCATTAATCTTGCTCAGAATTTTTTAAGTGCAAATGATGATCTTTGGTCAGACTATGATTCCATGTTTCGAAAAGTTTATGGAATACCTATTGGATTTAATTATGCATATTATTTATATTCAGCAGCGAAATCAAGTGAGATAGCGAGAGCAGTGATTCAGTTTGGGAGTATTTCCTCCCTTGATCTTTCGAATGCTCTTCGAGAGATTCGAACATACTCAAGTTTCTTTTCAGAAAATTTTGGAATTTTGATGGTCGACCTCCATCAGGCTTCAGTAGCTTATCGATCTCGAATCGAGTCCTTTATTGAAGAAAAATGTGATGCTCACGCGATGGATGCTCTCTGATTCGGTAGAAAATGGCTCTGTATGTATTTCCATAAAGTTCAGACTACAGAGTTCTCTATTGTTGTTCAGAAGCAAGATAGGGGTTGATTTTGGTCAGCACCGTCTTTATTGTTATCGTGGGATGTTCCTGAGCTAATAGAGAAAGATCTGGGATTTTTTGGATTTTGACTTTGAGCTTTGATACTCTTTATTGTTTTTAGCTTGGACCAAGAGCGAGGACTGATTTTATTATCTTTTATCTTGAACCATCATTGGAGAGTTGATCTTAAGGCTGATTTCGAATGTTCTTCGTAGCTCTCGGTAGGTTTAATGGGTTACTTACTTACAATAAGCCGATTCAGGGCTATTCTTCGAAATGAAGAGATCCATGCCAAATCCTCTATGACCCTCGTGAATTAGGGTTCTAGTGATCGCAAGTGGGAGAGGAGGAAATTTGGTACGCAATCTATTTTTTGTAGATCATGAATCAATGAGGTTGATCTCTATGCAAGAAGTAGGGTAAGCTCAAGGGCACAACATTATGAAGATTCTTCATGTTTTATCTCAAACTGAACTTACTGGTGCTGAGACTTATACAAGAGTTCTTTCTTCTCAGCAGATTCTAAATGGACATCAGGTCTTTGTTGTTTCTGATCGACTCCATATTCCGTTTATGGCTCACACCTATTTTCAGCCTATTTCAAAGCGAAGTTATCTCCAAAGATTGAAGAACATTAAATATCTTAAATCCTTTATAAAGCAACATCAAATTGATGTTGTTCATGCTCATTCACGAGCGGCCAGCTGGGTTTGTTATTGGGCAACTCGAGGTAGTCGAACTGCTTATTTATCAAGTATTCACGGACGTCAACATCTTCATTTATCGCTAAAAGTTTTTGATGTTTATGGTGATGCTGTAATAGCTATTTCTGAGAACATTAAGAGGCACCTCATAAAAGAAGTGGGGATGAAATCTCAGAAAATTAACGTAATTCCTAATGGGTTTGAGATTGATTGCATCGAGAGGTCTCAGTACGTTGAGGCTTTTCCTATTAAGCTTGCTTTGTTAGGGCGTACTTCTGGACCTAAGGGCGAGATTAGTGCTTACCTCCTTAAAAATATTTTTCCAAGGCTCCTGGAGAAGTATTCTAACGTCCACCTCTCCTTCGCTGGCGGGAGTCTAGCTAACTTTTCTGAGAGTACTCAAGACAGTATTAAACAGTTAAAGGCGCAGTATCCTGGGCGTACCCTAGTCAGGGAGCGTGTGACTAAGGATGAGATTTATGAGATAATGAGTAGCTCTTCCATGATTATTGGTTCCGGAAGAATTGCTATTGAGGCTTTATTAAGAAATCGTCCTGTGGTTGCTCTTGGTGAGGCCAGTACTCATGGACTCATTACCTATGAGAATCTTGAAGTAGCGATCGAGTCTAATTTTGGAGATATTTTGGTCGATAAAATTCAGGCTGTTGACTACTCCTTAGTCGAAAGAGCAATTGAGTGTTTTATTCAGTCTCCATCAGGATTAGAAATCAGTATTTTGCAGGCCATTAAAGCAAAATTTTCGATCCACCAAGTCGCGAATAAAGTTGAACAGTTATATGTTGATTGTCTTTATCGCCGTAGACTTCCGAAGAAGCTTCCCGTTCTAATGTACCATAAGATTTTAGATCATGAGTATTCATCACCGCATAAAACCTATTTATCCGTACGATCATTTGACAGGCATTTAAGGACCTTAAAGTTCTTCGGATATTCAACGGTCGGTTTTCAGGATATTCAGCAAAGTGTATTTATGGATCGACCATTACCACATCGGCCAATTATTCTAACCTTTGATGATGGTTATCGTTCTACCCTAAAAAATGCTATTCCAATTCTCAAAAGTTACGATTTCAAAGGTATTTTTTATGTCTTAGGAAACCCGAAAATTTCACTGAATACTTGGGATCCTGTTGATGAGGAGTCAGGACTTGCAAATACTGACGAAATTCTTGGGTTAGTTCAGGAAGGTATGGAAATTGGAGCACATACTGCGACTCATCCACATTTAAATTTATTGAGTGACGATGAAGTCTATCGTGAGGTTCACGGAAGTAAGGCATTTCTTGAAGTGTTATGTGGGATGCCTTTGATCTCTTTTGCATATCCATTTGGATCAATTTCGGCGTCTGCAAAAAATGTGGTAAGAGATGTTGGGTTTCATTTTGCAGTTGCTACGGACTCTGGTACTCATCGGTTAGGCGACGATAGGTATCAAGTTTTTAGAGCTGCTATTTTTCCGCAGGATGGCCCGTTGCAGGTTCTCAAGAAGGCACTGCCTTTTTATAGAGATTATTATCGCATAAAGCGAAGACGCTAGTGTTTGATCCCTTTAGCCGTACTTTACTGAATCTTTTAATTCAATTGATCGTCCCGGGTACTCATGATTTCGAACTTTTACGCATATGTTTTGGTTAGAAATGGAATATAATATTCAGAAAAAAGTTTGAGTAATGAGCTTAGATGATCGGATAGATGGTTCTAATTTTACATCTTTGTTTTTATTCTAAATTTAGTCGCATTTATTCATTTTCTTGGCCGATTGGATTAGATCTAGATCGCCCTTGTTGCATAAGCTAGGGGTAGATCACCGGATAATTGAGTGAATCCTTGAAAATATGTCGCTCATACGCAATCTTCGGTTTGCAGCAACTGGAGAAAGCAGCATGAGCGACACCATTGAATAGTTGAGGTACATTAATACACTCGTTGATCGGGGTAAACTAACATTATGGGTCCCAGAAGCCCTAGGAGAGGATTGACTTTGTAACGACGAATCAGGTCGTACCTACACGGACCGAGCGATCGAGGTACTTTCAATCTTAAGCTTCAAATTTGGTCTCACTTTACGGGAAACTGAAGACATGGCAGAAGCTTCATCTCGCAGTGGATGAAGCAAATAACCGTATTTTAGGAGTAGTTTTAACCACCAATGACTTTAAGGATAATGAGGTTCTTCCCCTGCTCATGAATCAATTGGATCCCAAGAACGTTTCACGGGTCACCGGGGATAGGGCCTATGATGAAAAGAAGTGCTTTGCCTGGGCTGAAGAAAACAAGATCAAGGCTGTCTTCCCGCCGAGGAGAGGAGCAAAGACCCAGCGGCATGGAAATTCAAAGAAGAAGCCAAAAACAAGGGATATTTTGGTTCGTGGAATTAAGAGATTAGGGAGGAAGATTTGGAAAAAGCAGGTTAAGTACCACCGACGCAGCATAGCCGAAACCGCAATGTACAGATTCAAGACTTTGCTAGGCGACCGTCTTCAATCTAGAAAATTTGAAAACCAATGGGCTGAGGTCTTACTCAAAGTGAATGTTCTTAACCCAATGGAAACCCGAAGAACATGCTCCTATCCTGTGCAACAAGACAATTTAGATCTGTAACTATATAAAAAAATTTCAATAAGTTTATGGTGATTTTTTCAAGTACTGAAGAGGCTTCGATAGCTTCTGATTACATTTCTACGAATTTTTAGTCTCAAGGTGTGCCTAATTATAATATGAGTTTTTTTGAATCTGTTCTAATTTGAGTTCGCATGCAATTTTTCAAGTTGTTTCGAGCGTCTGGCTCTGTTCTTCAATCCATTTCAGTCAGGAAAAGGCATCTTTATCAGCTGCCTTTGGTCGGCTCAACTCTCTTTGATCCTAGTTTAATGGAGATGGGGTTTTTGATGAAGAGTCTTTTGCACCAGGGGACTACTCAGGTATTTTGTTTGCTACAGTTGGGT
>Ga0255098_1000271_pt1 | contig 15720 bp, 5 predicted proteins | sample Colum_Atlam_RepC_2_FD_188440 | JGI IMG/M metagenome (GOLD analysis project Ga0255098, IMG submission 188440) | Freshwater microbial communities from Columbia River, Oregon, United States - Colum_Atlam_RepC_8d | ecosystem: Environmental > Aquatic > Freshwater > River | place: USA: Oregon... | reverse complement strand
AAAAGAACCTCTTCAACCTAGTCTGAGCCCGGCAGAATATTCAAGTTCTGCTCAAAACCCTGTAGGAATTGGAGGGGTTGCTAGTGGTTTGGCAAATATTGGAGCAAATTTAGAAGCCGGTGGTGACGGGAATGCGATAACCAGTTCAATTGCAAAAGCATTACAAACGATTAACCCTGTCGAAAAGATTACATCTTCTATTTCTGGTGGTGGTGCTAGTAGCGCTAGCGCAACTGAAGGATTTCAAAATTCAAGACCTCTTGGATGGAAACCACTTGCAGATGATGAGAGTGATGAGGTCAACTTATCTAGTTGGGTTTCTAGTGCAGTAAAATATGCCAAAGGAATGGGAACCGAAGACCGTCTCAATAGGCTTCAGTATAATAGCGGTCCCCCTATTCCTCTTCCCGAAGACCAATTATTTTTCTTTAAAGACACAAAATTCAACCCATCCTGTTGCCCTAGTACATACACTAGTAGTATAGGATGTGCTTGCATGTCAAAGAAGCAGTTCCAGTATCTGACACAGCGCGGAGGAAATCATACAGCGCCCAATAATAGGACATCCTATTTTAATGAATTTTAGGAAAATAAAAAACATATATTCATAGTTGCATTCACAATATTATTTCATATTCATAAAAAAATATAAAATAATATTTTCGGTCTAATCTAGTCTAGTCTAATCTAGTCTAATCTACCATTAAACAATTTTTGAATTACAAATACATATTAGACGGTGCCCTATTTAGACTACTTTCATCCTTCTTGATAAGATTATTAATAACATCGCTTGTAACCGTAAACGGAAACTCAACTACCAATGTATTCTCTTTTTCGAACAATGTCGTTCCCGGCTTCACTAGACGATACAAATTCAGCTTCTTATATACAATTTCAATACAGCGTTTCAAATTTCGAACACCATCCTCCTTATCCGTATAATTCTCAATGATATAGTTCAGTGTTGTATCAGGAATAATAATGTCACCTTCATTGAAATTCACTTCATAGCGAATCTTGGGAATCAAATACTGCTTCGCAATAACAATCTTATCCTTCACTTGATACCCCGTCGTCTTGATTTTATACATACGGTCAAGCAAAATCGGATTCACTTTAAGAGGGTCATTGTAACTAAAGATAAACAGACACTTGCTCAGGTCAAAGTCAATCTCCGCAAAATACTTATCATGAAACTGCGAATTCTGTGTTGTATCCGTCAAGTGTGTCAAAATTCCAATAATCTCCTCGCCCTTCGGCGTTTCACTAATCTTATCCAACTCGTCAAAGTAAATCACCGGATTCATCGACTTTGAACGTATCAAAATATCCACGATTTTACCCCATGTACTTCCCTCATACGTATACGAATGTCCCTCCAAATAACTACTATCCGTCGCACCCCCTAGCGGAATAAACGCGAACTCGCGATTCAAAATCTTACTGATTCCCTCTTTCACGAGACTCGTATTATGTGTTACCGTAAAGTCACCCAATAAATATTTGTGATTATTGTCCAATTCGAATCCATAGTATTTGCCCCATCCACGCGGTTCTATCGTAATACCCATAACCATACTATCCTTATTGATAACTCTTTCACTTATCGCCATTTTTCGAGGACACTTTACCGGAATGGCGGACAAGTTATCACCCGATATATGTATTCTATGATATGTCCCCGTCTTTTTTTCGTTTTTATACATGCAGGACTTTTCACACTCTTTCATATTTGCCGAAAATCCGAGAGACCTAGCTACAAACAATATATCATCTGCTAAAACTTTATTTTTTTGAATAACATCGTACCCCTTGGATTTTTGACAATAAGAACCGTCCGTGTCAATAATTCCAGCAAGAAGTTCCAGCCGCGTTTTTCTGTCATTGATTTTGTAATCATCGGGAATATGTTTTCTGTCAAGCAACATTTCGGATTTTTTCGAAGTACCGTCACACAGCCAAGCACCAATAATGTAAGGGTCAAAGGGTACAGTTTTGCTAGAGAACTCCGCACCACGTTTATATCCCTTCAAATTTGTGCTAATATATTTCGGCAACTTTAGTAACGTTTTTACAGGAATTTCAATATAATCGTGCTCCAGTTTCATTTCGTCTAAATATTTCGTCGCATCTTCCATATTGTCGAAACATCTGCTGTGTTGTTTATAATCATTTTTATCAAAGTAACACACTTTATATCTAGTTTCACCCGACTTCGTCTTTACATTCTTTATAAAATTCATTCCCGACTGCTTCAAACACATGATGTGTTCGGAATTTACACCATATTTTTCCCCATTTGAATAAACAATATCAAACATGTCATCTTCGCCTCTACCAAGCGAAACTACATTTCTACACTTTGAATCGTCTCCCATAACTTTATCACCTACTACAATGTCTTGCACCATTTTTACCGAGCCGTCATACATCAGGATGGATGTATCAAATGCATGACATTTACCCGTACCCATCGGACCATTGATAGCAATCGCCGTGCCCATAGCAGCAGGGTTCGAAATCCACTGTCCCAACATTTGCATAATTTGCATCTTTGCATCATTTAGACCGTACACGGCGCCGTCAAGTGTAGACTTCGCGGTTTCCATAAATTCGTGACACTTTTCAATTCCATCCGAAATCGTGAGAGGAAGATTGCAATGTTTTCCGAATGGTATCTGCATAAACGTGTCGACCCAGTTTTTAATTTTATAGTATTCACCAGCACCAGGCTCCATATAGCGCAAATTCGTAATCTTCTTCAGTGCAATCGCCTTGAATGCTTGAGGGATATTCGATTGCAAGAGCGACAGACGATAGGGCTTGTCGGTAATCGTCAACTTATTTAAGTCTTCCAGTTCCTTCAACACCGCCGTTTGCTCCTCTGTAGTCAAATTATCTTTAAAATATTTCAAATCATTTGTGGAATTCTTCTTTCGCAACATTTTTTTGAATGTTCTCACATACTTCTTTTGCTGACTCTTTATTTTTCTCTCCTCCCTATCCTTATATTCTTTCTCCTTTTTTATCATGATTGCAAGTGTCTCGCGCGCAATACTGTCGCTTTTATTATGTTTCAAAATTTCCTCCATTTGTGCCTTGATTTTTTGAATCGTTTCCAGCGACTCACTCTCGCCGGTTAATGCTGTAGATGTCTCTCGCGAACCTTTGGATTTAGAATCTTTTGAACTATCCTCCCGTTTTGTTTTCTTAGAATTATACTTGTAGCCCTTAATGTCGCCAGTAACAGCATCTTCATCCTCGTCGGGATAATAATCGGGGTCATCCTCTTCGTCGTCATCGTCGTCATAGTCTTCATCGGAATCATCATAAGAATCATATTCATCATCGTCATCATAATCGGATTCCCACTCTTCTTCTGAGTCGTATTCCGAGTCGTCTTCATCGCGGTCACCTTTTTTGTCATTCACTAAATTAATTACAATATTGAATTTACCATTCTGTAACTGCTCTTTCGCAAACTCCTCAAAACCGCCCGAATACTTGTCGTCGCCCGTCTCACTATCGCTGTCCGAACAGTTTGTGCTCGTACTCGACGTATCATCGTCGTCTTGGGGAGGCGGCGGCGGATTGTGCGAACCTTTTTTTTTACCTTTTTCATTAGTAGACTTATTTTCTCTTGATTTTGTCGCCTGTTCCAATGCCGCCTTTGCAGCACTCCTTGTCACCTTTTTATTTTCATCGGCATCATTTGACTTCTTATTCGAAGAGACGGTAGCGGAGTTTCTGGATGTTTTAGCAACTTCGCCTCCGCCTCCGCCTCCAACTCCACATACCGATGCACCTTGTTCAAGCTTCATGATACGATTATTCATATACTTGGATGGAAACATTTCAGCCAACATTTTTCTATACTCGCCGATATTAAATTTTTCCTTGCTATTTTCAACGTGTTCCTCATCGTCTATTTCATTTTCACTGTCATTGCTATTACCACCTTCGCTATCAGAATCTTTTCCTTTTTTATAATTTTTTTCATCACCTTTTTTCGAATCTTTTGACTTGTTGTTGTCTCCCTTTTTAGAGTTTTTCTTCATATTTGTTATAACAGGCATGAGATGATTAATGGGTTGTGTTGTATATATATAGATTAATGTTTTTAGATAGCTTCAATTTAATATATTAAATAATAAAAATAAATATAATATAAAATATGAAATAGTTGCATGAAATAGTAGCATGATACAACACGTAATAATATTGATAAATAGTTATATAGTTGAGCATAATATAGTATAGTAGTTAAAACGTCAATGTTATTGCAAGAAAAGTTAGAACCATGTTATATTTCATATTTATTTAAGGAATCATATTTAATTATTATTTTTGTAATTAAGAAAATTGATAAACAATCTAAATATTATTCTATTAATATAAGAAGGAAATGTTTTCTCAAAAAGGTCAAACAAAATTAGCAGTTCAGAATGTATCTTCAATTATTGGAATTCAGTTCAGTATAATGTCGCCGGAAGAGATCAGAAAGTCTTCGGTTGCTCATATTACGGACAGAAATACATATGATAATAATAGACCAGTGGTCGGCGGACCATTTGATTCTCGTATGGGTGTACTTGAACCTGGTCTGATTTGCCCCACGGACGGATTAGACTACATGCAGACGCCGGGATATTTTGGTCACATCGAATTGGCGAGACCCGTATTTTATATTCAATATTTAACAACTGTTCGAAAAATTCTGAGTTGTGTTTGCATAAAGTGTAGCAAACTTCTTATTAGCAAAGAAACAAATAGCAGATTTATGGAAATGAAGCCCGACCAACGATGGAATAACGTCTTTCAATATTGTAGCAAAGTTAAGCGTTGTGGCGAGGATACACACGATGGATGCGGTTGTCTTCAGCCGAAGCGAATCAAAAAACAGGATATGGCGACATTGGTTGCAGAGTGGGAAAATACGGAAGCAGATGAAGGCGCAGAAGGTGAGGCAAAGAAGAATTTGACGATGCATTTGACACCAGAGGTCGTCATTAAGATTTTCCGGCGAATTTCCGACGAGGATGTGTCGTTTATGGGATTCAGTCCGCAGTTTTCACGCCCTGACTGGATGATTTGTCAAGTGTTGGCTGTTCCTCCTCCGGCAGTTCGCCCCTCCATTAAAATGGACGGTCAGCAAAGAAGCGAAGACGATATTAGTCACATTCTGGTAAATATTATTAAGATGAACAAAACGCTTCAGGAAAAAATAAACGACAAGTCGCCGCAAAAGGTCATTGATGGATGGCACGATGTTCTCCAATACTATGTTGCAACTCAAATAAATAATAACATACCAGGTGTCGGTCAAGTCGCGCAACGTTCGGGACGACCCCTTAAGTCGATTATGGACCGCCTAAACGGGAAGGGCGGACGCGTCAGAGGCAATTTGATGGGAAAACGTGTTGACTTTTCTGCGCGTTCAGTAATTACACCGGACCCTAACTTGTCGATTCGCGAACTGGGAATTCCTTTGAAAATTGCGAAAAATATTACGAAACCGATTACGGTAAATGATTTGAATAAGAGTTTCTTAATGAAGTTGGTGCGGAATGGTCCGGACGAGTATCCAGGTGCGAAGATTCTGGAGAAGAAAAACGGAGAGAATATTTCGCTGCGTTATGCTGACCGCGAGAATATACATATTGAAAATGGAGATATAGTTCATAGGCACATCATGGATGGCGATGGTGTTTTGTTTAACCGTCAACCTACGCTGCATAGAATGAGCATGATGTGTCATATTGCGAAGGTGATGTTTCAAGGAGATACATTTAGAATGAATGTCGGTGATACGAAACCCTATAATGCGGATTTCGATAAACTCTCTGTCGAAAACAGGAGGCGTTAAAAGCGTGCTACCTCCTAGTCAAATGATTCAAAACAAACTACTTAAATATAAATATAAAGGAATATTAATGAACCCACCATAATACCAAAAAATGCAAAAAGAAATATTAGACTTACCATCAGAAAGATATTGTGAAATTTATAAAATAGTTAACTTATCGACTGGTAAGATATATGTAGGACAAGCGGTTTCTCATATATTAAACCATAAAAGATACAGACCACATGGACACGAAGGGAGATTTAAATCTCATATTTCCGAAGCTTTCTCAGCTAAAAAAAATCAGTCACATTATTTAAATAATGCCATAAGAAAATATGGTGTTAATAATTTTGTAACTGAGTTGATTGAATGCTGTAAAGTTGAGGATGCTGATTATATGGAAAAACACTACATCAAAGAGTTAAATAGTTTATATCCACATGGGTATAATCTCAAAAACGGTGGTCGTGTGTTTATCCATAGCGATGAAAGCAAAAAAAGAGTGTCCGATGGTCTGGTTAACTATTTTAAAGATAAGAAACTTGAACGGTTTAAAGGTACTATAAAAGTAGATGAAGATATAGAAAAGTATATAAAACCTTTAAACCGTAACGAGCAACAATATGGATGGTATGTGTATATAGATAAACATAAAGCAGATTTTGGTGGTATTCATATTCCTTTAGAAAAAAGTAAACAGAATGCGAAAGAATTTATTATATATTTAAAGAATCATTTGGCGAAACACCTTGATGCGGGAAACTCCTTAGAGTCTTTGACTACCACCTTGTAATAGAAATATTACAAGGGAACTCGGTTAATAGCCGAAACCAATGGTAATAATGTCAAAGAATTGGACAATCCGCAGTGCTACTTCCTAACGTCGCTTGGTAGACTATGGAGGGCACTCAGAGACTGAACGGGTGTTGGTGAGTAATGAAGGACTAGCCATCCTGAACTTGCTTAAGATACAGTCCACCCCCTTTGGAAACACTGGGGATTCATCGGGAGATGAAATGAATTTACACATGCCACAAGACGAGGAATCTGAGGTAGAATTAAAGAATTTGGCAGCTGTCCCATTTCAGATAATTAGTCCAGCAAACAATCAGTCGATTATTGGTATTTTCCAGGATTCGTTACTCGGGTCGTATCAGTTTACACGCGTGGGTGTGAAGTTCGATAGTCGTGCGGCGATGAATCTTCTCATGGCGCTCCAGACCGTGAATGAGTCGATGTTTAGTAACGTGGATGGTAATTTGTCCAATTTTCAAATCCTTTCGCAAATTATGCCGCCGATTACATTGAAATACAAGAAGAAACAGTTTGGCGAAAAGGAAGACTACAATACGTCCAATAACGTACTCGAAATTCGCGATGGACAGTACTTTAGGGGACAGCTCGACAAGGCGGTTTTGGGTTCGGGGACAAACGGTCTAATCCACCGAACATGCAATGACTTTAATAATATGACCTCGGCGAAGTTTATTGATGACCTTCAAAATATTATTACGGAATACATGAAAGTAAGTTCGTATAGTGTGGGGATTAGCGACTTGATTGCAAACGCGGAGACAAATAATAAAATTGCGGAGGTTATTGTATCCAAGAAAACGGAAGTGAAGGGATTAATCGACCAGTTACATATTGGCGTGTTTGATAACAAGACCGGAAAAACGAATGATATTGAATTCGAAAACCAGGTTTCCAATATTCTTAATAAAGCTATCAATGATGCCGGTAAAATCGGTCTGGAAAGTTTGAGCAAGGATAATCGGTTTGTTACAATGGTAAATGCTGGGTCGAAGGGTTCAGAAATTAATATTTCGCAGATGACGTCGTGCTTGGGACAACAGGCGATTGATGGAAAGCGAATTCCGTATGGTTTTGAAAGCAGAACGTTGCCGCATTTTACGAAATACGATGACTCGCCAGATGCTCGTGGGTTTGTGGAGAGTTCGTTTATTAGTGGGTTGCGCCCTGAGGAGTTGTTCTTTCATGCGATGGCGGGTCGTATTGGTCTGATTGACACCGCGGTTAAGACGTCTACCACAGGATATATTCAGAGACGATTAATCAAGGGCTTGGAAGATTTGAAAGTTGGGTATGATATGACGGTGCGAAATAACAAGGAGAGAATTGTACAATTTGCATATGGCGACGATGGAGTAGATACGGTAAAAGTAGAGAACCAGTCTATTCCTCTGGTAACGATGACGCTGGATGAAATATATGCACATTATTATGTTTCGACAAATGATGACAAGGATGGTGTACTAATGACTGTATTTACGAAAACGGCTGTCACGAGAATGAAGAAAAGTGTAAAGGAATTGGAAATGAAGACAAAATACTATACGGACATGATGATAGAAAAACGCGATGAAATAGTTAAGAATGTGTTTAAGATGCGCGATAACAAGAACGTTCATATGCCGGTGTGTTTTACGCACATTATTAATAACGTACAAGGAATGCAACATATTACGAAAAACTCTATGGTGGATATTACACCGCTTGACGTATACGACATGATTGAGGATAATTATAAAATACTCGAAGGACTGTATTATGCTCCCCCTACACAGTTATTTAAAGCGATGTACTACTACTATTTGTCTCCGAAAGAGTTATTGGTTATTAAACGTTTCAACAAAAAGGCGCTTACTGTTTTACTGGAGACGATTACTCTCATGTATAAGCGTGCCCTCGTCGCGCCTGGTGAGATGGTTGGCATGATTGCAGCACAGAGTATTGGAGAACCGACTACACAGCTTACGCTAAATACATTTCATAGTGCTGGTGTTGCATCAAAGTCGAATGTTACTCGTGGTGTGCCGCGTATTGAGGAAATTCTATCATTGTCGGAAAATCCGAAGAACCCGTCGCTGACGATTTATATGAAAAAGGACGAAGAAATGGATAAAGAATTGGTGAGAGATAAGATTCCTAGTATTGAGCTTACGCTTTTGAAAGAAATTGTCGATTCAGTTGAAATATGCTTTGACCCGGATGATATGAATACACTTATTGAACAGGATAAAGATATTATGTCGCAGTATTTCGAGTTTGAAAAAATGGTCGACGAATGTATGAGCAGCAGTACCGAACAAATGATGAAAAGTGTTACTGGAGCTGGAAATCCGGAAAATCCCGAAGCAGGAATGGGCGGAGAAGCGGCAGCATCATCTCCGGAAACATCCGCATCCGGAACTGCTCCCAACGAAAAGTCGAAATGGATTATTCGAATGACAATGGACCGGGAGGCAATGTTGGATAGAAAAATTAGCATGGACGATATTCACTTTGCACTTAAAAATATCTATACCGACGAGGTTACTTGTATGTATGCGGACTATAACTCGGATAACTTGGTATTTCGCCTGAGATTAAATAATATAATTACCAACTCGAAAAAGAAGAACAATAACCCATTATCGCTTGACCAGTCAGACCAAATTTACATTCTTAAGAATTTTCAGGATAATATGTTGAATAATATTGTACTAAGGGGTGTCAAAGGATTATCAAAAGTACTGCTTCGTAAAATTACAGATTCGGTTATTAAAGTGGACAGCGCCTATACGAAGAAAGAGACGTGGGTACTTGATACCACGGGTACAAATCTGATTACTGCTTTGTCGCTTGACTACATCGACGTTACGAGAACAATTAGCAATGATATTCAGGAAATTTACAAAGTATTAGGAATAGAAGCTGCGCGTGTTGCCATCTTTAATGAACTGTCAGAGGTGTTAGAGTTTGATAATACATACATTAACTATCATCATTTGATTATGTTGGCAGACAGAATGACGGCAAGTGCAAAGATGGTTTCTATATTTCGGCACGGGATTAACAATGACGATATTGGTCCTATTGCGAAAGCGTCGTTTGAGGAGACACCGGAAATGTTTTTGAAAGCGGCGAGACATGCCGAATTGGATGAGATGCGCGGAGTATCTGCGAATGTAATGTGCGGACAAGAGGGCTACTTTGGAACGAGCAGTTTTCAAGTACTCCTGGATATGAATAAGATGATAAAGTTTGGTGGTGAAGCAAAATACAATATTACAAACGCAAGTGACGAAATTGATAAAGCATTTGAAATGGAGAATCCTGACGATGTATGTTCTATTGGAAACCTGTCGATGAATGTCACTGTGTCTAGTATCAAGAAAGAAAACCTCGGAAGAGTTAAGATGAACTACGATATTGGGTTTTAGTTATACTTGCGATGCTGTAATCGTATCACCGTAATATAAATATTCATGCAAAATATTATTTTTTATAAATATAATATTTTACTAGATAATCTCACATTAGATAATCTCGCATTAGATACCTTCAGATACTTCTGCTATATCAGATAGTTCTGGTTCACCACCTGGTTCACCTACTCCAAATAATGGAAGTTTTAAGGGGTTAATATTTAATTTACTTAATTTACTTAATTTTTTCAATTTTGGGTTTTTAGCCGGTTCTACCAAAGCCGACGACGTTGTAACCGCTCCAGGTTCTTTTTCTTCCGGCGATAGATTTAAAGAAGATATGTTGATACCTATTCCTTTCCCCTTTATTCTTGGACGTCCTTTTTGTGTTTTTTGCACCGCGGCACTCGGTTCTATCCCAGAAGCTTCGGTTGAAACAGCACCTGAAACATTAATCTTAGGGAATTTTTTTACAGGCTTTTTCGTCCTTTTACCAACAACAGACGTCAAAGTCATATCCCCGATGTCCTCTTCTTGTGTATCCAATGACGACATACCTGTTCCGACCGAGGATGAATCATCGCCCCTTCCTTTTTTGGAAGGTGGTTTAAAATTATGTATAAATTGCATAACGCTTTTTTTATATCTTACCGATTCTTTCATTTGCGAACTTTCATCATCTTCGCTGTGCGCTGGTCCTTCGGGGTCGATATATTGCGTAGACTGTTGTTGAATAACAATAGACTGGAAACCTTGAGTAAGAATATTCATAGAGATATAATATTCGTTTGCAGTCTCGGTTTCTCTTAGTTCGCTAGTTTCGCCAGTTTCGCTACGTTCACTTTCAAAACGTTTCGACTCTTTTCTAAAAATAATACTATACGCTGGAACAACATTGGGTTTAATAGCCGGTGCTATAATAAAGTAGTATCCCTGTACATTTGATGGTTTGTTTCTAGCATCGTCATATGCCGATTCACCCATAAATGGCAGATCTTCATCACTATCTGCCGGTTTCTTACCCATCGCCATCGCCATGCCCATCCCCATCGCCATGCCCATCCCCGGTTCTCTCATTATTTGTTCTGAAATATTTTCTTCAAAATAGGTTGTAAGAATAGAGTATTCGTCTTTTGTTTCAATGAGAGTTTTATTGGGGTAATATAAAATAATAATAGGTAATTTGTAATATGTTGCTAGAATCCAAATATCAAGACGCGTTAAATGATATGATTCAAAAAAGGGCAGTGTTTCAATAAAGTCGTCGTCGTCATTTGCTGTAAATTTTATTCTATATTCGTCTGCAATTGACTCCATTCCATAGTATTTTAAAATTTTTGCAAACCTATCTTTTATACCTTCCGTATACTGTTTATCAATTGTATCTATATAAAACTGGGCAATAATAATTTTAAGATGATTAATTGTAATTGTTTCTAGTCTTTTATAATTTCTTCTCTTTGCTTCGAGCCTTAAAATAAATAAAACAACTTCAAACGAACACCTCGGCGAATTTGAGTTGAACTTTAACATTTCCAATTGTTGTGTTTGTTTGGAACCGAAATATTTACGATACTCTTGCGTTAAAAATATTTTCTCAGTTGTACATTTTACGTGTTGAGACGAAGGCGCGTCATACATACTTTCATATAATTCGGATAGTAATGGTTCCGCTGTATCGTATGTATTAAAATTGGCGTATTCGTTTTCTGGAACTGGTTCTAAATTATCCAGATAATCTTCGCTAAGCATTGTGTGTGACAATATAATTTCATCTTCTCGTAAATTGTATTTCACATTTATAAGGGGAAAAATAGTACGGTCAAACATAAATGCGCGTATTCTATTGTATCGTAAAATCTCGTCCGCCATTCTAGCAATATACATTACTTCATTATTCTGGGACGGATTCAGAAGATTTATTTTGGGTATAACAAGTTTACATCGCCCCTCTTTGTCTGTTTCTTTAATACAATATTTGGTTTCTGTGCATGTGTTGGGATTTTTATTCGTTATACAAGATGTAGTGATTTCGCTTATATTTTTTAGTAATTCTTCGCTATAGTGACTGTCGCTAAATGTTACATACCTTGATACAAGTTGTCTTATAAGGGTCTGTAAATTGTTCAACTTAATTAAATATAATATGTCGTTTCGTTTAATCATTGATAATATCGAATCTCTTATTTCTATATTTTCAAATTTATGTAGTAAAATTCGAATGATAGTTCTAAACACGTTATAGAAATTATTTTCCAGGTATATGTATTTTACATATTTTTCTCTATCGGGGTCATTTTTAAGTCTCGTATTAATTTCCCTATCTGCAATATTGTAATCACTTGTATTTATCACCGGTATATTAAATATTCCGTCCGTTCTTTTACTCTCCGACCCATCAATCAATGTTGATATAAATTGGTCTGTTTCGGTAATAATACCTGCAATCTTGCCATCATCGATTACTTTGAAACGAGGCAAACAAGGTATTTTAATTTTACTATGAACATAGTGAAGAAACGTAACGGTTTCCTCGTAGGGTCGCCACAACGAATCATCGTCGATATAATTTATTTGCGGTATTTGTTTATCTAATGCGGACGGTTCGCACATTACGATACCCGAAAAGTTTTCATTCATTGCTTCGTCTTCCTTTTGTATAAATATGCCTATTACTCTTCCATCATAGTTTAAAATCTGGTTTAGTATCGTGAATCCGCCTCTGGTTACCTTTTCTTTCAACTCGTGTAAGTGTATATTTCTTCCAAACTCGTATAATTTGGGGAACTTCTTTGACGCATTTGCAGAACCTTCGCGCGGAATACTATTGTATGGTTTACATTGTCCATCGTATGCACTTTTGATATTTGTTATTATTTTTTTAAGGACCGGAGGAAGAGCGGCTTCTTTCACTTCTACACCACTTTCATTTGTATATTTGCGGACTGCCGTACTTTTGACATTAAACAAACATGTAAGTTTACGCGGCTTTACTTCGCGGACTTCGTATATGGGTTCAAAAATATTCGTATTCTTAATGGTTCTCTTTATTACTATTGCGGTTTGTCTGTTACTGTCGAAAAACCCACTAGAATAATGATTGGTGGGGCACAATACTTCGATATTATTTGTTATATCTCTATTTGATATTTGTAGTATAATAAGATTTATACCATTTTTGAACAATTTTGGATTCGGTGTGCTTATAATGTCCCATAAATACTCATGGTCGATGTATATAGTTCTATTATTTATATATTTTTTAAAATTTTCAAATGAACATACGACTTTTTTGAAGAAAATAAACTGGGCATCTGTGTCTTCCATTTTTGTTATTGATTTAAAAATAGCTGATTCTCTATATTCAAAATCCGGTTTTTGCAACATTAATCTAAATACGTCATCGTCTACAACACATATATCTTGTGCCGGTGGTGGTGGTAGCTGTTTCCGTGCTTGTGATTGTGGTGTGGATGGCACTGTTGATGGCGCAGATGATGGCGCAGATGATGGCGCAGATGGTTGTATTTCTGGTTGTTCTTTTTCCGACAATCCCAACCCCACATCCGCATCCGCTTCTTCTTCTTCTTCACCGGATTCGCTATCAATGTTTTTCGGGGAGGTTTTGGGATTTGCAGCAGAAGTAGCATCTGTATCTGAAACAAAATCTAGTAAATCTTGTTCTTCGCCTTCGTCTCTACCTTCGCTTTCTTCTTCGCTCGAACTAGCACCCCCGCTCAGTTCTACATCACTAACAATTGACCTAGGAGTATCGGATGGTGTCTCTACGGATTCTTCTCGTGAATCTCTAGGGGTATCTAATCCTTTACCTAAGTCTTCTTCCTCTTCCTCTTCCTCTTCCTCTTCGCCAGCATTGTTGTCTTCTTTTTTGTTGGCTTTACTAGATTTTTGTTTGTAGTTGAATATATTGATAAGTGTACCATTTTGGTATGTCATAAAAGTATCAATGTTGATGGCGTCTAAAATTATTTTTTTCATTTCGGAAATAGAAATTTTATTAAGCTTTCCTGTAGTTTCTTCGATATGTTTTGAGTATATATCAGCAACCAAGCCGATAAAACTTTGATTTTTATTATTTTCGCCTACTTGGGCGCTAGTTTGAACTCCTTTTTGTAGTAAACACGAAACACCGCTTTTTAATACGGTACTTTTATCATTTAGTGTACACGTTTTTGTGCTTTGTGAAAAGAAAGCCTGTAGTTGCGGCAATAAATAACCATAAACACCATCAGGTAATTCCGCACCACGTTCGGGACCTAAAATAACAAAATCTTTTTTAGATGCAACAGTTCTTCTCATGGCACTGGTTGCGGCTTCACTTAAACTGAATCGCGATGCGGGTGTTGCGGGTGTTACGGGTTCTTGTTCTTCTGCTGGACCACCTTCTTCGCCTACATCTTCATCGACATCTTCATCGACATCTTCGCCTTCTTGTGTTAACCTAGCGAGCGATTGACGAATTGCTTCTGATGTTAATTTTGGTTTTTCTTCTTCCTCGTCGTCACCTTCATCAAGAGCGCTGCTACCTAATCCACGAACGCGTCTTACAGGGCGTGCTTTAAATGCGGCATCTTTCCCCTTGCATTCAAAACTTTTCGTATTAGGGTTACGTTGATTATGTACAGTTATACTTGGACAACCGCATGCCTGTCGTGCATTATTTTGCATATCTTTTGCGAAGTTTTGACTATTAAAACAACACGGTATGCAGTACTTACTTCCTGCATTTTCTTTACTGTTTACAAAGCCGGGAGACTGTGACTTATACTGTCCTGTTTTTTTGTCGATATGGTACTTATCTTCTGTAAACTCGAAAATGTATTTACCTTTGGGAATCGTTTCTGCACCTGGTGGTATAACGACGTCACCTTCTTTTGCTTTTATTTGTTCTACTTCTTCATGCGTTAAACTGACATTCTTTTTCAAGTCCCAATACCGTGGACATATGTACCAAAATTGTTTGCTTTTAGATGAACCATATTTCATAGCTCTATCATACGAACCCGCGTGATTTTCGTCAATATGTTTCTTTTCATCATCAGTTAAAATAATTGGTTGCCTTCGCACATTCCAAGGACACGACCGCGAATATTCTTTCATATTTCCTTCATTATTTTTTGGAAACAATACAGGGTCTAGCGAATATAATCTTTGAAAAACAGGATTGGGGTTCGCCAATTTCGCACCCGTGATGTCGCGTGCTATCGTACCTCTTTGAAATAGTGTGACGCCTTCGGTAGATTCTTCCGGTGAAGATGATGAAGCTGCTGCTGTTGCTGCTGTTGCTGCTGTTGCCGCAGATGCTTTTACCTTACTAGCTAGCTGTAACCCTGCAACATTGATAGACTTTTTTGGTAATGTTTTTGGTTTTGCTATTGGTTTAGGTGTCTGGTCTTGTTCTGATGTATCTGAACTCAACGATGGTAATTCTACATCAGATATCTCACCTTTTTCTTGTTCTTCGTCACTTGAACCACCGCCTCCGATTTCAACATCATCCTCATCCTCCTCGGACCCAAACTCCATATTTTCAATTACATCTCCTTCTTCTTCTTCTTCTCCTTCTTCTTCTTCTTCTTCTTCGCTTTTATCACTTTCATCGTCGCTATTTTCTATTTCAAAATCATCTATCTTTTT
>Ga0255098_1000270_pt1 | contig 15811 bp, 13 predicted proteins | sample Colum_Atlam_RepC_2_FD_188440 | JGI IMG/M metagenome (GOLD analysis project Ga0255098, IMG submission 188440) | Freshwater microbial communities from Columbia River, Oregon, United States - Colum_Atlam_RepC_8d | ecosystem: Environmental > Aquatic > Freshwater > River | place: USA: Oregon... | reverse complement strand
GTAGCTTCTAATTCTTTAGCTGGTAATTCGTCTTTTTCAACTTTTCTATCAGAAAGACCTTCGATTAAAGCAGCAGATACTAAAGATAAAACTTTATCAATAGATTTAGAAGCATCATCATTAGCAGGAATAACGAAATCAATTGGACGTGGATCCGAATTCGTATCTACCATTGCGAAAACTGGAATGTTTAATTTTTGTGCTTCTTTAATTGCAATATGCTCAGCTTTAACGTCTACTACAAAAAGAGCTGCAGGAAGTCTAGACATGTCAGCAATAGAACCTAAGTTTTTCTCTAATTTAGCACGTAAACGATCTACTTGTAATCTTTCTTTTTTAGATAAAGTCATGAAAGTACCGTCTTTCTTCATTCTATCAATAGAAGCCATTTTTTTAACAGCTTTACGGATAGTTACGAAGTTAGTTAACATACCACCAGGCCATCTTTCAGTGATGTAAGGCATGTTACATGCAGCTGCTTTCTCAGCAACGATATCTTTTGCTTGTTTTTTGGTAGCAACGAATAATACTTTTCTACCAGATGCAGCAATTTTTTTCAAAGCTTCATTAGCTTCTTCAATTTTAGCTGCAGTTTTATATAAGTTAATGATATGAATACCATTACGCTCCATATAAATGTAAGGAGCCATGTTTGGATCCCATTTACGAGTCATGTGTCCGAAATGTACACCTGCTTCTAATAACTCTTTAACGTCAATTTTGTTTGCCATTGTGTAATAGTTTACGTTCCGTGATTAGCAATTTTCAAGTAGTCACTTGCGTTGGTCTTGAAAATTTAGATGCTAAACTAATTCCCTTTTTACAAGGAATATCGACAACTTTGTTTTTAATTCAATTTTAATTGTAAAAATAAATCTGAAAATATATTCTGATAAATATCGAATATTAACGTTTAGAGAATTGGAATCTCTTACGTGCTTTTTTCTGACCGAATTTTTTACGTTCTACCATTCTAGGATCTCTTGTTAATAATCCTTCTGGTTTAAGGATAGCTCTGTTTTCAGCCTCAACTTCACACATTGCTCTTGCAATAGCCATTCTCACAGCTTCTGCTTGTCCTGTTGAACCACCACCATATACGTTTACTTTAACGTCAAAGTTTGATGCATTTTCTGTCATAGACATTGGTTGCATAACTTTGTACTGTAAAGTTGCAGTTGGGAAGTAGTTAGTGAATTCTCTTTTGTTTACAGTGATTTTTCCTGTTCCTTCTGAAACATAAACACGTGCAACAGCGCATTTTCTTCTACCGATTTTGTGAATAACTCCCATTACTTAAGATCGTTTAGGTTAACGGTTTTAGGTGTTTGAGCTCCATGTTTGTGCTCAGAACCTACATATACATTTAAATTACGGAATAATTCAGCACCTAATTTATTTTTAGGTAACATTCCTTTGATAGCTTTTTCTACTAATAATGCAGGGTTTTTTTGTTGCATTACTTTAGCAGTTAAAGTTCTTTGACCTCCTGGGTAACCTGTGTGTCTGATGTACGTTTTGTCATCTAACTTGTTACCAGTAAGGTTGATTTTTTCTGCGTTGATAACAATTACGTTATCTCCACAATCAACGTGCGGTGTATAACTTGGCTTGTATTTACCTCTTAAAAGCATTGCTACTTTTGTAGATAAACGACCTAAGTTATGCCCTTCAGCGTCCACAACAATCCACTGCTTGTCTGCAGTTGCTTTGTTGGCTGATACTGTTTTGTAGCTTAATGTGTTCACAATAATTAATTTAAATTAAACATTCCATTCCCAATAAAGGGAGTGCAAAACTACAATTATTTATTAGAATTGCAAACCTGATGTGTAAAATATTATTTTTTCTAATTTATTAAACATCATGTCTTTATCAATATTTAAGCTGTAGTAGTTTTTTTTAATTCAATAAATGTACTATTTTTACTTCTTATCTTTAATTTATGAAAGCAAAAGCAACCTTAAAACAAATTGCAAAAGAGTTTGAAGTCTCTATTTCGACTGTATCTAAAGCATTAAGTGATAGTCCAGAAATAAGCGAAGCTACCAAGATTAAAATTCAAGAGTATGCTAAATTGCAAAATTATAAGCCAAATAGTATTGCTAAAAATTTAAAAAATCAGCGTACAAATACTATTGGTGTTATTATTCCAAATATTCTAAATCCTTTTTTTGCTAAAGTATTTAGTGGAATTGAAAAGGAAGCTTTGTCTAAAGGTTACAATGTAATCACAGGTATTTCAAATGAATCATTTGAAAAAGAAAAAGAAGTAATGGATATGCTTAACAATGGAACAATTGATGGTTTTATTGTTGCGGTAGCGGAAGAAACCCAAGCTTTAAAAGAGCACCAACATTTTAAAGAAATTATTAATAGCGGTACGCCAATTGTAATGTTTGATCGTGTGGCTGAAACTGTAAATTGTGATAAAGTTATTGTCGATGATTTTGAATCCTCTTTTGATGCTACCAATCATTTGCTTAAATTAGGGAGTAAAAACATAGCATTGCTTTCTACTATTGATAATTTAAGTGTAGGTAAGCTTCGAGTGGATGGTTTTAAAAAAGCTATGGAAAGTTCAAATACCCAATGGGATAATAATTTAATCATCATTGAAAATGATATAGAAGTATTTGATACTAAATTGGCTGGATTGTTTAATGCAAAAAAAGTAGATGCTGTTTTTGCCTTAGACGAGCATGCCTCTACCATGGCAATGAAACTTGCAATTAAAAAAGGAATCAAAATTCCAGAGGAATTGAATATTATTGGTTTTGCCGATGGCGTTTGGTCAAGAAGATTAACGCCGAGTTTATCTACGGTAAGTCAACACGCACCTGAAATTGGAGCCAAAGCGGCCGAATTGTTAATTCATAAATTGAATTCTAAAGATGAGTTTTACCAACCGCAAACTGTTGTGATTAAAACAGAGTTGCGTCAGAGAGAATCTACTAGGAAGTTGTAATTTTTTAATATTTTGCATATTGAAAATAGTCACGTGGAATTGTAACGGTGCATTTAGAAATAAATTTGAAAGAATTTCAAATTTGAAAGCGGATATATATATTATTCAGGAATGTGAAAATCCTGAAGAATCTAAAAATGCAAAATATCAGGAATGGTCAAATAATTATCTTTGGATAGGAGATACAAAAAATAAAGGACTTGGAATTTTTGCTAGACAAGATATTGAAATTAAAAAGTTAGATTGGACTAATAAATATAGAGACCATTCAGTAAAACACTTTTTGCCTTGTGAAATAAATCAATCATTTAACATTCTTGGAGTTTGGACTCATAAAAACAATTCTCAATACTTTGATTATATAGGTCAGTTTTGGAAATACTTGCAAGTAAATAAAGATAGATTTACTGATATTATTTTAGTTGGAGATTTTAATAGCAGTGCAATTTGGCACCATCATGATAAGTGGTGGAATCATTCGGATGTTGTTAATGAATTAATTGAATTAGGGATTGAAAGTTTTTACCATAAGTTAAGTGGAGAATTACAAGGAAATGAAAGTATTCCGACATTGTATTTTCAAAAAAATATAGCGAAGAAGTATCATATTGACTATTTCTTTGGATCTCAAAAGTTTTCAGAAAAATTAATCAATATTAATGTAGGTTCTGCTAAAGATTGGTTAGAATTAAGTGATCATATGCCGATTTTGTGTGAAATTGGAATTTAATGAACATTATCCAATCTTAAAAAATTATTAATTTTTTGGTTGAGTTAATATACTCGTAAATTATAACTGCCTCTTCTTATCATCCTTCCAAGTAATATAACCTAATATCGCATTGAACATATAAAACACATATTTTGCGGTATTGGCAATGTTCATCAGCATTACATTTTGTGTGATTTTGAATAAATTATACACTTGCCAGTTAATCCAATTGTCTGGATACATTCTTCCTATATTAAAGGTGCCACCAAAACTAATTCCAGCCGGAATAGCGATAGCGAAAAATAATTTCCAATCGATGGCTTTGTCTGAAAATGTAATGAAAGCAATGTAATTCAATACTAACGAAAGCAATAAACCAATTACCATATTTCGAAAAAAGATACGATCAATCGCATTCAAATATTGTTTCTTTTTCCAAATTCGGAAGGCAAAATAGTTTCCAAAAAACGAAATCGGATAGGTCAAAATCGCACCAATATTTCCTAAAAGATAATCGATACTTCCGCTTAATAACGTATTGCAAGTGCTGATTAAATTCCCAATATTGTTTTTCTTGGTGACCAATCGAGTGGCCATCATCGATAAGCAAGTGTTTAGAATGGAAAAATACCCTAAGTAAAACGAGTAATTCTTTCCATCAAAACTAAAATCGTACGTGGTTTTGTAATATTCTAAATACACCGAAACGCCCACCACCAAAACCACTCCAATGATATCGAGATATTTACTATTGGTAATGCTTTTGATGGTAGCGATAGTGTTCTGCATCTTTATTCTTTTGTAAAGTTGAATTTCGTTCCGCCTTGATTTAATATAAAAGAGTTGTCTCCAAATACCATTTCAATTCCGGCAGCTGCAAAAACGAAAGTTGTTTTTTCTTTAAATGTTAGTGGAAAGGCACCTTGTCCTGTTGCTTGAGCAAATAATTCACCATTCTTTTCAGAAACGGTAATTTTTAAAGGAATTTCTTTTGAAGCATAAATTCCAGTGAATTTTGCTAATTCTGCTTTATCCATTTTCATGAATTGTGGAAACGGAAATGGCATTTTATAATAGATACTTAGGATTCCAATGATAATATCGTTTTGCACAAAATTATCACCATTGGATATTATAGAAAAGCTCAATTTTTCAGTTGGATAATAACCTAACATCGAACTGAAATTTTCAATTCTTCCGCCATGACCATAAAATCGTCTTTCTCCAAAAGGAAACTGAATTAACGCTTTTCCGTAACCTTCTTTAATTTCTTTCATTTGGTCTAAAGAAGTTGGGTTCACTAATTTTCCATCAAAAAGGGCATAAATAAACTTCGTTAAATCGGCTGGAGTTGAAGTAATTCCGCCCGAAGCAAATGCAATTGAGTTATGGTTTTCATATGATTTCACCCAATTTGTTCCATCAAAATAATAGGAATAACTTTCTTTGTTTGCGGTATTTGTAGCTTCTTCTTTATAATATGTGGTTGGAACGAAAGCTTTATTAGTAACCGCACCTTTAGCTGTCATTTCCGTTTTATCTTCAAAAGTTCCTAGTTCCGCTTTTTTTACGATGCGATTTAGTAAATTTTCCTCGTATGATTTTTTGGTTAATTTTTCGATAATACAACCTAGAATAAAGAAATTCGAATTGCTGTATTCGTATTTGCTTCCGGGCTCAAAATTAGATTTGTACGAAGAAATTACTTTTAAAATATCTTCTTTCGAATGTTTTTTGTTAATTACTTTATGAAAAGTCGAATCCTGATTTACAAAATCTACAATTCCGGTTCTATGATGTAATAAATCGTAAATCGAAATCTTTTCTGCATTTGCCATTTTCGGATAAAAACGATTTAATTTGGTTTGCAAAGTCAATTTTTTCTCTTCGATTAATTGCATAACCATTACGGCAGTGAAAGTTTTAGAAATTGAACCGATTTTATAGCGCGTTAAACGATCAGCTTTGATGTTTTTTTCTACATCAGCAAAACCATAGGCTTTATTAAAAACCACATTTTCACCTTCGCGAATGGTTAACGAACCCATGAATTTGTTGTTTTCGTTCAGATAGTTCAGTAAGCTGTCAATTCGCGTAAATTTATCTTGTGCAAAAGTGAAACTTGAAAAAGCAAATACAAAAAGAAGTAATTTTTTCATGATATATTTTTTATTGTTTTACTAATTAGTAGTAAAGATATTATATTGTTACTGATTCTTGATTTTGTTGAATATTCTATAAGAATATAGTATTGGAATAATTGTAATAACGGCAGTAATTCCCATAAAAGTATAAAATTGAATATTATTTGGCAATACAAATGTTAACGCCATTAATAGTCCGCCCACAAACCATAATTTTCCACCTAATTCATGTGTTTTTTTCCAAACTTCCTCGTTTTCCAATGTCCAAGGGGTTTTGATGCCAATGAAATAATTTGGTTTTATGGTTTTGAAATAATTACCTAAGAATGCAAAAAGCAAACCAATAATAACAAATACAAATCCAGGATTACTGTTCTTTTGTTCTACGCTGTACAAGATAAAAAGCGCTAAAGCCGACATGAATAGGGTTAGAATCATTCTCATGATATTTAATTTGTTGCCCATATTTTGCAATTTTTGTTTTGGGTCAACATATGGAATTATAAGAAAAACAAAATAGTTTATCCCAACCAACAAAAATAGCACCCCAACGAGTTCAGTTTTATCACCATAACGGTCAATTTCTCCTGCGCCATTCCAATGCATAGGTACTTTTTCTGGTAAACGATTCCAAATGTAAATTAGATAAACAAAAGGAATTAAAGCAATTGCTATAAACGGAATTTCTTTTTTAAACTTCTCCATACTTTATTTTTTTAGGGTAATAATCCATTTTAAAATATCATCAACAATGGTAGTATTTAATGAATAGACCACAAATTGTCCTTTTTTCTCGCTCGTGACTAAATCGGCACGTTTTAAAATATCCAAATGATGTGAAATACTGGGTTTTGAAATATGAAATTGGTCCGCAATATCGCCAGCCGTCATTTCCTGTTTACGCAGCAATTCCAGAATATCTCTTCTGGTTTCGTCGTTTAAGGCTTTAAAAATTGCGTTCATATTAATTTATATATTTAGACAAATATCTAAATATTATTTGAAATGGCAAAATGTTTTCAAAAAATAAACCCGATAGGTTTTGAAACGTATCGGCTTAAATTACTATCTGAGATTCCTTCAAAATGACAAAACCATTTAAACTGCCAACTGCTACTGACCACTGACCACTAATCAATGCGCTTCCAACCAGTTCTTACCTAATCCAATTTCCACATCTAACGGAACTGCCATTTTGAAAGCGTTTTCCATTTCGTGTTTGATCATCGGTTGAATTTTTTCTAATTCGGAGTTGTGGACGTCAAATACTAATTCGTCATGTACTTGTAAAAGCATTTTTGATTTCCAATTTTCAGAAGTAAGTTTTTTGTAGATGTTTATCATCGCAATTTTGATGATATCCGCTGCCGAACCTTGGATTGGAGCATTCACCGCATTTCGTTCCGCACCACCACGAACAATGGCGTTGGCCGAGTTGATGTCTTTCAAATAACGTCTTCTTCCTGAAATAGTTTCCACATAACCATTTTCTCTAGCAAAATCAACTTGCGAAGTCATAAACGATTTCAATTTTGGATAAGTTTGATAATACGCTTCTATCAATTCCGCACTTTCTTTTCGAGATAAGTTGGTTTGGTTGCTCAATCCAAAAGCGGAAACTCCATAAATAATTCCGAAGTTCACGGTTTTCGCATGACTTCTTTGTTCTTTCGTAACTTCGTCTACAGGCACATTGAACACTTTTGCAGCCGTACTTTTGTGAATATCTTCATGATTTTGAAACGCTTTAATCATGTTTTCTTCACCACACAAAGCAGCAATAATTCGCAATTCAATTTGAGAATAATCGGCAGAAAGTAGCGTGTAATTTTCATCTCGTGCAATGAATGCTTTTCTAATTTGTCTTCCTCTTTCAGTACGAATTGGAATATTCTGTAAATTCGGATTATTCGAGCTCAAACGACCCGTAGCGGCAACCGTTTGCATATAATCGGTATGCACCCTTCCTGTTTTTTCATCGACTTGATTTGGTAACGCATCGATATATGTACTTTGTAATTTCACCATTTGTCGCCATTCTAAAATATCGCGCACAATTTGATGTTCATTAGCCAAATAACTCAACACTTCTTCACCAGTTGCATATTGACCGGTTTTGGTTTTCTTTTGTTTCGCGCCACCAATTTTTAGTTTGTCGAATAAAATATCGCCCAACTGTTTCGGAGAAGCCAAATTGAATTTCTCACCCGCAGTCTCATAGATTTGTTGTTCAAACGCATCGATTTCTTTTTGCATGTCAACCGACATACTTTTTAGAAATTCCACATCCAAACGAATCCCTTCTTTTTCCATATCCGCTAAAACAGGAACTAGCGGAATTTCGATTTCATCAAACAATTTCTTCGTGCCAACTTTTTCTAAAATCGGTTGAAAATGTTCTTTTAATTGGAAGGTAATATCAGCATCTTCAGTAGCATATTCTTTTATATCTTCCAAAGGAACATCGCGCATCGACAATTGATTTTTTCCTTTTTTACCAATTAAAGTTTCAATCGATTTTGGTGCATATTTCAAATACGTTTCCGACAACACATCCATGTTATGACGCATATCTGGATTAATCAGATAATGCGCAATCATGGTGTCGAATAATTTTCCTTTGACTTGCATGTTGTAATTCGAAAGAATTTTCAAGTCGTATTTCATGTTCTGACCAATTTTTTCGATGGTTTCATTTTCGAAGAATGGTCTGAATTTTTCAATTAATGTTTGTGCTTCTTCTTGGTCTTCAGGAAACGGAACATAAAATCCTTTTCCTTTTTCGAATGAGAACGACATACCTACTAACTTGGCATTCAAAGCGTCAATTCCTGTAGTTTCAGTATCAAAACAAACCGAAGTTTGATTTAATAAATTCTGTAACAACAACTTCACGGGCAAATCACCTTGAATAATTTGGTAAAAATGCGTGGTATTTTCTAACGTTGCATAATACGAATGATTCGCTGTTGGTTCATCCGATTCGTCACTAAAACCGAACAAATCAAATTGGTCTTCATTTGATTTTTTTGCTGGAGCTTTTTTAATGGGTTGTGGAATTTCAGAAGTATTTCCGTTGGCATCAATTTCGTCGTATTCTTTCCCAGAACCAAATAATTTATCAAACTGTGCTTTCATTTGACGGAATTCTAATTCCTGAAACAAAGCATCGGTTTTCTCTACATCGGGTTTTGATAATTCATAATCGTCAGCATCAAATGTCACGGGACAATCGAGTAGGATAGTGGCTAATTTTTTGGATAATATTCCTAACTCTTTATTTGCTTCGATTTTATCTTTCATCGCACCTTTTAGCTGATGCGTGTTGGCTAATAAATTTTCTAAAGTGCCATATTCGGCTAAGAATTTTTTAGCTGTTTTTTCACCCACACCAGGCAATCCCGGAATATTATCGGCAGAATCGCCCATCATTCCTAAGAAATCAATTACTTGATCAGGACGCTCGATTTCAAATTTTGCTAAGACTTCAGGAATTCCCCAAATCTCAATATCATTTCCCATTCGGGCAGGTTTGTACATGAAAATATTTTCCGAAACTAATTGTGCAAAATCCTTATCTGGCGTCACCATGAACACTTGAAAACCTTCTTTTTCGGCTTGTTTCGCTAATGTTCCAATCAAATCATCGGCTTCAAAACCTGCTTTTTCGATAATTGGAATGTGCATAGCGCGTAATAATTCTTGAATGTAAGGAACGGCAATTTTAATCGCTTCTGGCGTTTCGTCACGGTGTGCTTTGTATTCCTGATACATTTCAAAACGATAATCGCTTCCGCCTTTATCAAAAGCCACGGCTAAATGGTCAGGTTTTTCACGTTTTATGACATCCATTAAAGAATTCATGAATCCCATAATAGCGGAAGTATCCATTCCTTTAGAATTGATACGAGGATTTTTTATAAAAGCATAATACCCACGAAAAATAAGCGCGTAGGCATCAAGAAGGAAAAGGCGTTTTTGTGACATTGTTCTGAAATTTCATTTAAAATGTAAAAGTACAATTCTTTGCTTAAAAAAACTTTGTTAAAATTCATTTAATGTAGCATCAATTTGTATAACTTGTTCCTTACTTTGCAAAAAAAAGAGCTAATGATTCGTTGGATTGTTTTTTTAGTATTTGTTATTATTCTGGAAATCTATGCTTTTCAGGCACTTAAAACGTTGATTAAATCGAAGTGGTTTTTCGTTTTTTATTATGTGACTTCTGCAATTGCGTTAGCCTACATCGTTTATCAATTATCTCATTTTGATAGAAGTGTAGGGCAAACTCCAAAAACTATGATGACGATGGGATTATTGCTAATGCTCTATGTTCCAAAATTATTATTAACTATTATTTTATTTGGGGAAGATATTATTCGCTTTTTTGTGGGATTATTTTCCTTGGTTAACAGTGATTCGAAAGGATTTTTACCAGAACGAAGACGTTTTGTCAGCCAGATTGCTTTAGGAGTAGCGGCTATTCCGTTTGCTTCTTTTTTATACGGCATTACTGTTGGAAAATACAATTTTAAAGTAATTAAGCAAACGTTGTTTTTTCCAGATTTACCCGATGCTTTCGATGGCACTACGATAACTCATATTTCTGATGTGCACAGTGGTAGTTTTGATGATGCAGAGAAAATTCAATATGCGATTGACTTGATTAACGAGCAAAATTCGGACATGGTTTTGTTTACAGGTGATATTGTGAACACGCACGCAACTGAAATGGATCCATGGATTGATACGTTTAAAGGAATTCATAATCCAAAATTTGGAAAATTCTCCATTTTAGGAAATCACGATTATGGTGAATATTTAGACTGGAACTCACATGCAGAAAAGAAGGCAAATTTTGAAGGAATAAAAGCGATTCATGATAAAATTGATTTCAAATTGTTGTTGAATGAACATGTAAAAATCAAAAAAGACAATCAAGAATTAGCTATCGTTGGTGTTGAAAATTGGGGAAGAAAATTTGGTGAGCGAGGTGACTTGAATTTAGCTTCTCAAGGATTAACGAAAGAAGATTTTAAAATTGTACTGAGTCACGATCCAAGTCATTGGGATGAGAAAATTCAGCACGATGATAATCATTATCATTTAACGCTTTCGGGACATACGCACGGATTTCAATTTGGGATAGAAATTCAGGGTTGGATCAAATGGAGTCCAGTGCAATATGTCTACAAACAATGGGCTGGATTGTATGAAAATGCAGGAAGATATATTTATGTAAATCGTGGTTTTGGCTTCCATGCTTACCCTGGTAGAGTAGGAATTATGCCCGAAATAACGGTAATTGAACTAAAAAAAGGAGAAAATGTAGCGTAATTCAGTAAAAATGCTACATTTGTATATTATTTTCGCGTGAAAAATAATTTTTTTGATACTAATAAATTCAATTTATGTCAAAATTTGGAGAACTTATCGATGCTCAAGTACCTGTGCTTATCGATTTTTTTACAGAGTGGAATGAACCTTCAGTAGCTATGAATGAAGTAATTCGTCATGTTGCGGCTGCACTAGGAGATAAAGCACGTGTAATCAAAATTGATGTGGATAAAAATCAGGAATTAGCTGATGCGCTTCGTATTAAAGGCTTACCTACTTTAATGATTTATAAAGAAGGTCAGATGGTATGGAGACAAAGCGGTGAACTTGATGCCAATACATTAATTTCTTTAGTGCAAGAACAAGCTTAAGGAATTACATCAAAAACAAACCCCTTATTTTTTAAAATATGTATTGCTTTTGGCAGTGCATATTTCAGATTTTTTTCTGCTTTTAGGCTATCGTGAAACACGATAATGCTCCCTTGTACCGTATTTGAAATTACGTTTTCTAAACATTTTTCTACTGAAATGGTTGGGTCAAAATCATAACTCAATACATCCCACATAATTATTTTGTAGCCTAGTTGTCTAATTTTTTTAGACTGATTTGGTTTAATTTTGCCATAAGGAGGACGAAATAAAAAAAAGTATTCAGTATTCAGTTTTAAGTGTTCAGTCTCACACAGCTTGAAATTATCGATGTAATTCTCCGTATCAGTTTTCCATCCGTTTAAATGATTGAAAGTGTGGTTTCCTGTTTGATGACCTTCAGAAAGTATTCTTTTATAAACTTCAGGATGTTTTTGGATGTTATCACCAATACAAAAGAAAGTTGCTTTAATTTCTTCCAATTTTAAAAGAACTAAAAGCCATTCGGTTACTTCTGGAATTGGTCCGTCATCAAAAGTCAAATAGATTTTGTTTTCTGAATTTGGAATATCCCAATGCAGATTATTGAAAACTTTTTTAATCCATTTATTTGTTTTTACCCAATTGAAGTCCATCATGTAAAATTAGCATAAAAATAATGTTCCAAACGAAATTTCTTTCACTTGGAACATTTTGTATTTTAAAATTAGTTATTCCATTTTTCTACCAAAACGTTCAAACATTTTATTAAAGGTATTAAACTTCGCTTTTTCTTTGTTGTAAAATTCCAAATCATTAGCTGCTTTTGCTACTTGAAGTAAGCTTCTGTAATATTCAATATCACTTACAATATCTATTGCACCAAAGTTTTGTTCGCTAGGCTTCCAACCGTTGTAAAAAGTTAGATTTTCTTGATATTTTTTAATTACTTCGGTAATAATTGCTCTTGCTTTTTCTTTTTTGCCTACTTCGTAATATCCAATTACAAATGGTTCAAGCATAGAATAATACTCAAAATATTTAACTGGCATTTTTTCCATTGCCAAATCAATTACTTTTTCCGCTTTTTCCAATTTACCTTCTATAATTAAAGTTTCTGCTAAACGCGCTAGATTTGTTCTATAAGTGATGCTGTTTTTACGGGTTTCAACATCATGATATATAATTGGTTTTCCACTATTACCCCAATTCCATTTCATTACAATATTATACATTTTTTCAGAGTCAATTAGCCCCATTTTCATTGGGCTAGGAGATTCTGTAGGAGTTTTAATTGGTACTAATTTGAAACACATTCCATCTAGTTGTAAATAATCTTTCATCCAAATGTAGTCATCTTCTCCAAAACTTCCGCCAGTAAAATAAATAGGACGCTTCCAATTATTTTGATTAACAATATCAAGCATCATTAATCTATTTTTGTAAAGTGCCTCATCTTTAATTTCAAATTCTATAGCAGGAACAATTGAGTCATAGAATTTTTCAGAGACAACTTTATTTTTTATTATTGTTGCTTTGTCAATAGGGAAAATTACTTTTTTAGATGGGAAATAATTCACCTTTCTTCCGTTGTTCAATTCTATTTTAGCACGTTCATCATCTAATGCTATGAATTTAAGCATTTCATCTAATAACAAAGGATCTTTTGTGCGTTCTACATATAAACTGTAATCTCTGTGACTTCCCTTATATTGTTCTCTGTTAAAAGAACTTGGAATAGGTTCAGAATTATGAGTTTTCATTTTCATTTGATCAATATACCAATCCGTCATAAATAAACTTGTATTTACTATTCGTATATCAGTACGATATCCTTCTATTTCTTGCATATACCAGAGCGGGAAAGTATCATTATCTCCAATGGTAAATAAAATTGCATTTGGTTCACACGAGTCTAAATATGCTTTTGCCATAGTGTAAGCGGTATCTTTGTTAGAACGATCGTGATCGTTCCAATTTTGAGCTGCTAACACAACAGGAGAAGCTAATAATGTAGTTGCTAAAACTACTGCTAATGCTACTTTTGGTTGAATGTATTTCTTTAAAGTTTCGAAAATAGCATAAATTCCATAAGCAATCCACATAGCAAAAACATAGAAAGAACCTACAAGCGCATAATCTCTTTCTCTAGGTTCAAAAGGTCTTTCATTTAAGTAAACTTTTAACGCTAAACCTGTGAATAAGAACAAGACTAATAGTACATAGAAGCTTTTTTTATCTCGTTGGGCATGAAAAACAAATCCAATTAGTGCTAAAATTAGCGGAATTCCATAATAAATATTTCTTCCTTTGTTGTTTTGCATGTCTGAAGGAAGATTTTTTTGAGTTCCTGTAAAGATTTCATCTATAAAATTAAATCCGCTGAGCCAATTACCATTGGTATTGTCATATTTGCCTTGAACATCACTTTGTCTTCCTACAAAATTCCATAGTAAATATCTAACATACATATATCCAAATTGATATTGTACCATGAATTTCATATTGTTAAAAAACGTTGGTTTATCAATAATTAAATACTCGCCATATCCTTTTAAGAATTTATCATAATCCTTTTCATCCAATTCTCCAGCAGCGTATGCTTTTCTAAATTGTGTTACGATTTGAACCAATTCATCTTCATGAGCATATTCAGGATTGATTCTAAACTCTAAAGGTTCTGTGAAAATCATATAATTTTCATTGTGCTCATTGCTCCACATTCTAGGTAATAATCCTTTATGAGCGTCGTCAGTATTTTGTTTTGCGTTAATATAATCATTGGTAATAATATATTTTTTTGTTTTGTAATCACGCTCATAGTTAGGCTTGTCGTCTAAATAAGGAGTAACAGGATCTAAACCAGAATAGGTGTCTGAAAATTGAGGTCCGTAGAATAATTTTTGTTCGCCATATTGCTCACGATTATAGTAGGCTAAAACCTCTGCTGCATCTGAAGGTTTATTTTCATTAATTGGAGTGTTAGCATTAGCTCGAATAGGTAACATCATCCAAGTTGAAAAACCAATCAAAATAAAAAGAGTGGCTAAAATTAAAGTATTGTAAAAAACATGACCTTTTTTCTTAGTGTAATTTAATCCGAAATAGAAAGTTGCAACAATTAAAATAAAAGCAAAAATAGTTCCAGAGTTAAAAGGCATTCCAAGACTGTTCACCATGAAGATTTCAGTTTTACCAAAGAATGCTAAGGTATATGGAAGTAAAAGTTTAAAGATAAAAAGCAAAATAGCGACTATAACTACATTGGCAATCAAAAAACTTTTCAAGGTAACATAGTTGTATTTTTTGAAAAAATATAAAAAGCCAATGGCCGGAAATGCTAACAAAGCCATGAAGTGAACTCCAAATGAAAGTCCAATAACCAAAGATATAAGTAATAACCATTTGTTTCCTCTTGGAGTATTCATTTCTTGTTCCCAACGTAATCCTAGCCAAAATAATAAAGCAATTAGGAAAGTAGCCATAGCATATACTTCAGCTTCTACAGAATTGTACCAAAAACTATCAGTAAAGGTAAATGATAAAGTTGCAACAGCAGCACTACCTAAAATCATTATAGCATTGATTGAAGTTAGTTCTTTTTCTTTACTAATTAATTTTTTCAACAAAATAGTTAATGACCAAAACATAAAAAGTACAGTAAATGCGCTTGAGAATACGGAAAGGTAATTAACCATCAATGCAATTTTGTCTGCACTTGAGGCAAACATTGCAAAGAATGCTCCTAACATTTGAAACAAAGGTGCTCCAGGTGGATGTCCTACTTCTAAATTAGCAGATGTTGCTATATATTCCCCGCAATCCCAAAAACTAATAGTGGGTTCTACAGTTAAGGAATAAGTGATTAATGCTACTATAAAAGTAGACCAACCCATTATAGTGTTCCACTTTTTAAAGTTGAATGAATTCATATTGTTTTATGTTTTTCTATATTCTACTACAAAGAAACTATTTTTTTGTTTATTAAAAAGGTTTAATAAATATTTTAATATTTTTTTTAGAAAAATTTGCAGAATAGGAATTATGTATTACATTTGCACTCGCAATCGAAAAGGTTGTTAGGTATTGGCCCATGGTGTAATGGTAACACTCCGGTTTTTGGTACCGTCATTCAAGGTTCGAGTCCTTGTGGGCCAACAAAACTCCACTTAGAAATAAGTGGAGTTTTTTTATTTTTATAATTGTCTTGTCCTGAAATAGCGATACACAAATTTCATCGTTATGGAAAACCTTCAAGAAATTCGCTATGTAAAGCGCACTCAGAAAGACTACACAATGT
>Ga0255098_1000269_pt1 | contig 15829 bp, 14 predicted proteins | sample Colum_Atlam_RepC_2_FD_188440 | JGI IMG/M metagenome (GOLD analysis project Ga0255098, IMG submission 188440) | Freshwater microbial communities from Columbia River, Oregon, United States - Colum_Atlam_RepC_8d | ecosystem: Environmental > Aquatic > Freshwater > River | place: USA: Oregon... | reverse complement strand
TTCGGCAGGAAGGGTTTTTGAAGGGCGCCTTAATCCTCATGAGGACTTTCACTTTGATGAGGAGATGAGTAATTTTTTTGATTATATTTCAACTGGTCAATTTGGAGATGGCCCACAGGGAGCTGTTCAGGTCGAGCTTTTTATTAATGGAGATTATCTTGATTTCTTGAATGTTCCCATTGCAGGGGAGTTTGAGGATGCGATTACAGAGACCCTGGCCCTGAATAAGCTTGAGGCGATCATTGCGGGACACCCCAAAGTCATGGCAGCACTTCGACGTTTTGCTTCTAGGCCTGGAAAAAAGATCACCTACTTAATTGGGAATCATGATGCGGAGCTATTTTTTTCGCAAGTCCGAGAAAGAATCATTCGAGAGTGGGATCCTCAAGGGAGATTTCCAAGTCCATGTGTGGAGTTGATTGCAGATCGTGACCGGGTAAGTTTTGAGGGTGGAGTAGAGATTCATCATGGAAATCAATTTGAGGCCGTTCATGTCCTGAACTTTGAAAAACCCATCTTGAGTGATTTCTCAGGTGAACCAGTTCTTAATATTCCATGGGGCAGTTTCTATGTCCTTAAGATCATTAATCGATTGAAGGTTGAGCGCGAATTTATTGATAAGGTCCGACCTATCAAAGCATTTGTACTTTTGGGGTTTTTTATTGACCCAATTTTTACTCTCAAGTTTGTTGCCCTTTCTATCTTTTACTTTCTTAAGACGCGATTTATCTATAGTCCACGCCGTAGATCGAGCATTAAGGTGACTGCAGACATTTTGAAGCAAGAGACGGATTTTTTACTGGATTTAGAAAAGCAAGCTCGACGGTTATTGGATCAAGAGCAGGGTCTGAAAACTGTTATTTTTGGGCATACCCACAAACCTATGAACAAGGTTTATCCAGATGGAAAACAGTACATCAATACTGGGACTTGGACTAAGATGATCAATCTGGATTGGAGAAGTATTGGCCGACAGTTTTGCTTGTCCTTTGCGTTTGTCCATCTCAAAGAAGGAGAGTCTCAGTGTGAGCTCAGAGAATGGGTGGGAGAGCACACACCGTATCGACGTTTTCAGAATTAAAGGGAACTTTTTTGTGGCCAGAGCCCTACCCAAAGTCGTATAGACAATGGTACTGATTACCTTCCAAATACAAAACGGAGAGAAAGTTCAATGGCGAAATCGCATCGTTTAATTGTTGTCGGAGGAGGATTGGCTGGTTTAATGACCACCATCCGCGCTTGTGAAGCTGGAATGGAAGTGGACTTGTTTTCAGTTGTTCCAGTCAAACGAAGTCACTCCGTTTGCGCACAAGGTGGAATTAATGGAGCTGTAAACACCAAGGGTGAAGGGGATTCTCCTTGGGAGCACTTTGATGACACTGTATACGGAGGCGATTTTTTAGCGAACCAACCTCCTGTGCAAAAGATGTGTGAAGCCGCCCCTGGAATTATCTATCTGATGGATCGATTAGGAGTGCCTTTTAATCGCACCGATGAAGGCTTGCTTGATTTTAGAAGATTTGGTGGCACAAAACATCATAGAACCGCTTTTGCAGGGGCTTCCACAGGGCAACAGTTGCTTTATGCTCTGGATGAGCAAGTGCGTCGATTTGAAGTTTTAGGAAAAGTGAAGAAATACGAAACCTGGGAGTATCTGGGTTTTATCAAGAACTCAGAAGGCCAGTGCTGCGGCATTGTGGCGACTGACATCATGACCATGGAGATTAAAGCATTTCGAGCTTCTGCAGTAGCTTTAGCTACCGGTGGTCCAGGTATGGTATTTGGTAAGTCAACTAACTCTCTCATCAATACCGGAGCTGCGTCAGCTGAGACCTACTTGCAGGGAGCTAAGTATGCAAATGGGGAATTCATCCAGGTGCATCCAACAGCTATTCCGGGTGAAGATAAGCTGCGCCTAATGTCTGAAAGTGCTCGAGGTGAGGGTGGGCGTGTTTGGGTTCCTCGTGATGGAAAGCCTTGGTATTTCCTCGAGGACATGTACCCTGCCTATGGAAATCTTGTTCCTCGCGATATTGCAACGCGCGCGATTCATAAGGTGGTGTATGATTTAGGATTAGGAGTCAATGGCCAAGCCGTTGTCTATCTTGACCTTTCTCATATTCCTGCTGAGACTTTGAGAAAGAAGCTCGGTGCAATTCTTGATATTTATCAGAAGTTTATGGGAGAAGATCCAACTCGGGTTCCTATGAAGGTTTTCCCAGCGGTGCATTACAGTATGGGTGGCCTCTGGGTCGATTACGATCAGATGACCAGTATTCCGGGCTTGTTTGGAGTGGGTGAAGCTGATTACTCGATTCACGGAGCCAATCGTTTAGGTGCAAACTCATTGCTCTCTTGTATCTATGGCGGAATGGTTGCGGGTCCTGCTATGGCAAAATGGGCAAAGGGATTGAAGACCCATCCAGAAGACTTGCAAGCATCAGCCTTTGATGAGGCTGTTAAGTGGCATCAAGGCCGAGTGGATAAGATTAAGAAAATGGATGGATCAGAGAATCCGTTCTTATTGGGTCGCGAGCTAGGTGAGTGGATGACCAGAAATGTTACTGTTGTGCGTCATAATGACAAGCTTAAGGCAACAGATGAGAAGTTAGTTGAGCTTCAAGATCGTTGGTTAAAGATTGGAGTTAAGGATCAGGGTGGATGGGCTAATCAATCTGTTCATTACACCAGACAGTTGTATTCAATGTTCCATCTTGCACGAGTGATCACTCAGGGTGCATTGTTGAGAAATGAGAGTCGTGGAGCTCATTATAAACCTGAATTCCCTGAAAGAAATGATTCTGAGTTTATGAAGACTACAATAGCTCAGTATGAGACTCCTCAAAGCGTTAAAGCAGGAGGGTCCTTTGGGTCTACTGGAGATATGGGGCAACCGAAGATTAGCTATGAAGCTATCGATGTCTCGTTGATTAAGCCAAGACCTAGAAAGTACGATGTCGATAAGTCAACCAGCTCTGGAATTCAAGCTCCAGCTAAGCACTAAGGGAGTGAATATGGAAAACTCAAATTCCCCAATGAAAGATCAGCAAAATAAGAAGTTTGTTGAAGTGCACGTGAAGAGACAGGAAAAAGAAGGCGCTTCTTCTCACTGGGAGAAGTTTCAAGTGGAATGGCGTCCAAATATGAACGTGATTGCTATCCTTCAGGAACTCAGAGTGAACCCCACGACAATGGAGGGTACAAAGACTACTCCTCCTGCATGGGAAGCGGCATGTTTAGAAGAAGTATGCGGTACTTGCTCTATGACGATCAATGGGCGCCCTAGACAAGCGTGTACGGCGCTTGTAGATCAGCTTGAGCAGCCCATTCGCCTTGAGCCTTTCTCTAAGTTTCCGGTAGTGAGAGATTTAATTATCAATCGCTCTCGTATGTTTGACCACCTCAAGCAGGTGAAGGCTTGGGTGAATATTGATGGGACTTATGAGCTTGGACCTGGTCCTCGTTATTCTCAAACTCTAGCTCTGTCTCGCTATAAAATGTCAGAGTGTATGACCTGTGGTTGTTGCTTGGAGGCTTGTCCTCAATATGGACCTCAATCTGAATTCATTGGTCCACAGGCAATTAATCAAGTGAGGTTGTTCAATTCACATCCCTCAGGCGCTATGAATGCGGATGAGCGTTTAGATGCAGTGATGGGGCCTGGAGGTATCACAGATTGTGGTGATGCTCAAAACTGCGTTAAGGTCTGTCCTAAGGGAATTCCTCTCACTGAGTCCATTGCTTCTGTGAGTCGAGCCACTACACTGAGAGCATTTAAAAAACTCTTTTCAGTTTAGTTGATGAGAGAGAAGATCTCTCGTTAGTGTCTTTTTAAATCTAGAGAGGGAGGTAGATCTGAAGTCTATCTCCCTTTTTTTGTATTTTTCTATTATTTCGAGACCGTGATTTAAACCTATCATATTACAATCTGGATAATGTGATTGATTTGGAAGCCAAACTAATAAAAGCTTGGTAATTCGTCGACAACATTTTTCTTTCTCGAGTTGAGACTTTTTATTAGATTCAGCGATGGACTGCCAACTCCAATCAATCCCTCTCCTATCATCATAGATTTTTAAGGTCTCTGTCCAAACCTTGTCAAAAACTGCGGATTTTATCTATTCGTGTAAGTACTGATAAGCAACGGAATGGTGACCAAATTCACGCGACATTCGCCGCCACTGACAATCTAACGTCAGTACTTAGAAAATCCCGGTTAGGACTTTTAGTAAGCATAGATTAGGTCGTCCACCTCACGAGTCCTTGCCCTTATATAGGAGTGCTGAAAGAGCTCTTTCATTAATACTCCAAAAGCCATCTGTTATTCCCAAAGTTGAAGAATTTATGTAGCTCCCTGTGCTCTAAGTAACTGGTGGTTACATGAAGTAATTATTGTATTCAAATTGTAATTTTAAATTACGGTCTATATATATTTGAACCGCGGTGATTTGAAGATAAATACGCGCAATCAATGAGGGTGGTCTCGAGAGTACTTTGGATCTGGTCCTAATTTCGGACTATTAGTGTAAAAATTCTATATTAATTTTGAATTGTAATTCGAATCAGAAAAAAATCCTAAAATGAGTTACATTAAATTGATTCAAATTTATTCTTGTGAGAAGACGCATAAAAAATGACAATCCATATTGAGAGGATATTGAATCCTCGAATCTAGGGTAATTGAAGGGATTTAAAATGTTGAAGTATTTCGCTGCTCTGTTTTTATTTATGCTACCTCACTTGGTGTTGGCTATGGCCGGTCCATCGATGCAATCGTGTCATCATCATGGGGGTCATTCTGCTGGGGGTTGCACAGATTTTATACATCCTCTTCAATTAAATTCTCAACTTGATCATATTCATCCAGTCAGAAGCGTTCATTTCGTTGATACTGAGGTGGTTTTGGCAGAAAAAAGAGCGACTGAGGAGGCAAGAAAAAAAGCGGAGAGTGATGCACGTGATGCCCAGAGAATAGAGGCAGAGAGGCTAAGACTGCAACGTTTGCAGGGCATACAAGGTGAGATGAGGGCACAGATCACAGCATTTATCGGAAGATCTGATCATTCAGAGGAATCTGTGGCTACCTTTGTGAGATGGGCTACTGAATATTTGATTCAATATCCAGAGGTTCTGCCTGTTCTCGAGGAGTGCTTTCGTTCTGAGTCTCGACTTATTTATAAGCTAGTGATGGGAGGTGTGATTTATATAATAAACCCTCATCATACAGAGGTGACTCATTGGATGAGAGGGACTGCTGGAATGCCAGAGCAATACTTTGAGGACTTGGATCAATTTAGAGCTTATTCCATGGTTCAGGTCACTGGAGTCTTGGCTGTTTCATTTGCTGATGCATGGGTGATGAGTTCGTCTCATGATTCTGCTCTCATGAACCGATCACTTTCTTCCTTTACTCAGTATGTTTTAGGGTTGAGAGAGTAAAATCTTAATTGAGATCAGCGGGCTGAGACATCTCTTTTACTTAAGTTGTTTGGAGTGTTTATGAGGATGATCAGAGTTTTCTCCGTGTTTTTAATTTGTTTTTATTCTCACTTCTCTATTGCAGCCTGCGAAGAGGAAAGGCGAAGAGCGGAGCGTGCGACTCAAGTTTTGAATGATTGGTCAGCTGCTTCTGGTATAACGGGTATCGCTGGACTAGTGATAGGTGGGTATTTTTTTGGAAAACCTGGAGCGTGTGTTGGAGGTCTGTCAGGCCTAATTCCTGGGGTTGGAGCTAAGAGAGCTCATGTTTTAAAGGATAAGAGAGAGGAAATTCTCAAAGCGTGTCTTTCAGCACATGCAGTAGAGCAGGAGCGTAAGAGAGCGGAGGAGCAACAAGTCTTGGTAAGGCTATGTGCTCAAAATGCAGGACAATATATGGGCCGATTATTTATGGAGAGAAAAGTCTATTATCAAGAGCTCGCATTAAGAGAGTTAGATGAGTATTTGGAGGAGTTGGTAGATTCAGATCATACACAAGAGGAAATTGAGGTCCTGCTTGAGGATGAACGCCTTCGAATTAATGCAAAATATTTCTAGAGAGAATAGTACATGAGAATTATTTTATTTTTAGTATTCATCCTCACTCAGGGTGCTTTTGCTCAGCCAGTCAAGAAGGAAGCGTCTGATCCTAGTCAGGGATTTCGGGTCACTTTTGTTGATGGTCACCGGGTGGTGATCTCAGATAGCCCACATCCACCTCCACACTCAGCGTTTTACCCTCCTAGGCCTGAACCTGATTTTACATCTTTGAGATTAAGGCCTCATCCCGAAGGCTTGCGTTCTTATTTGATGAGTCAACTTCCTACTCCTGAATCTCGCGGAGATAACCATTCGGATAAACCTACTATAGGGTGCGCCGAGGGGGCGGCATTTGTAGGTAATACTCTCTACTCTATTGCTCAACAAAAGGCGACTGCACAAGAGTTTCCAGAGCTTGTTAAAAAAGCACTCATTGCAGGGGAGGAGGCTGATCGTTTTAAGGAGCGCAGTAAGTGGCTTGAGAAAAAACTTGAATTAGAGAGATCTGAGGAGAGTAGGAGCAAATCACTCAGATTAGCCGATTTGGTATCTCAGCTTAATCAGAGATTAGAGGTTCCACTGACTGAGAAGGTTGTAGCCGCTTCGAATCGGATGATTGAGAGAAAGTCGCGAGAGGCTGAGGTAAGGCTGAATACACAGTTGAGAGAATACGAAACACTCGATCTCGTTCATGAGATCAGAGGTTGGAATGTTTACTCGCCAGAGAAAAGAGAGACTCTCAATCAGATTTATCATTTTGCTGATCAGGCAATCAGGCTTCAAGAGGCGGGTGTTGCAGAGGAATACAAAAATGTATCTCGGTTGACTCTGCAGGCTGGATTGAACATCCTGACTCAGGCAGCTCAGATTGCAGGTGGACATCGCGAGGGTGTTTTTGCGGAATCATTAGAGGCCGTTAAATCTTTATCTGAAATGGGCAAATCAGTTCTGGATATAGGGCTAGGTCTTACTCCTGGAGTCGGTTTTGCCAAGGATTGTTATGAAGCAATCTCAGGTATAAGTCTCATTGATGGCGCAGAACTAGATTCTTTTGCACGTGGTTTTGCTGTTTTAGGGGTGGTGACGGTTGGCGGATCTAATGTAGTACGAGGAGCGCTGAAAGGCCTTCATGGCATTGCAAACCTCATGCATGCAGGTCGAGTAGGGCATGGTCTTGAAAGTGCAATTCGAGTCGCAGAATCAGGTATTGCTCAAATTTCACGACATACTCCCATTAGTCAAGGAGCCCTTCATGCCGTACCCATTCCTGGCGTAGATTTAGCTCGTGGTCTTCCGAGATCGGAATTGCCGATGCAGATGATTTCTGATACTTTCAGGAGTGGAACTTACATTCAATATACAACAACAATGCCCACTGTGCTTTATCGGGTAGCCAGTGCGACTCCTGAGACAGCTGTTGGAATGAAGAGTATTGAGACCACTACCGCGCATTTCTCAGGCTTTTGGACGCGCACTATGCCTATAAGTCCCACTCAAGTCATGATTGACTCAGCCTTAGAGCGAAGTTGGGGCAGTCATGCAAATATTTGGGTCGAGGTTCAAGTTCCAGCTGGCACTACATTGTATGAAGGAGTATCTGCTGGGATTCAGCGGATGGGGCACCATATGAGTCATTTTGTAGGTGGTGGAAACCAGGTCTACTTACATGGCAATATTCCCAGAGAATGGGTCCAGCGAGTAGGAGATTTTTTATGAATAGAGTAGTTGAGTTATTAAAAGATTATTTTTCTTTGACTCCTTCTCAGCTTCACGCAAAGTGGGCTCTCCGATACGATCAATTACCTCAGGTGGCGGAAGTCATTGATTATTTAAAGAAAAATCAGAAATTAGAGTTGATGATTGATTCAGATCCATTCACTCAAATGAATAATGCTTATTTAGTGAGATATGAAACTCGATTTAAAGTATTTACTCCATATCAGGGAATGGAGGTGAATGAGGTATTCTTCACTGATTTAGAGGCTGCAGTCACTGAAAAGCTCAATCGAACTCTCAGTGGGTTGGGTAGAAAAATGAGAGGTTCCTAGTTAGCATTTCTTGTAGGTCGCTCACACTTTTGAGAAGAGTGATTTCATTCATCCCTATGTTCTATGAGGAGTTTGTAAGGAGAAGATCTTTTTCAATATATCGAGAGATCAGCCAGTGAGAGAGGTCATTTGAATCTGAAGGAAGATCTTCAAGTAAGTATCTCGTGACGGTCAATTCAAATGGGTGGTTCAAACAGCTAGAAAGCCTTGTCTAGCTCAGACCTCAATGTTCGAGGTCGTCGTCCCTGTAGTTTGGCTTCATGATTTTGTCATCTTTCCTAAGAACGATTCCAGGCGTGCCCAAGCTTCTCAATGAGCTGTCCACAATGTAATGAGTTATCTTCGGCAGGTGGGCTATCCTTCTCGCGATTTGAGTGATATTGAACATGTGATCGAAGCAGATAGTTTCAGTGCTCAAATTCCATCTCAGGCGCTAGAGGCAAAGATTGTTCAAGACGCTAGTTCCCTGTGGTCTAAGTAACCTGGTGGTCGCATGAATTCCTTATTTTATTCCAATTCTGCGCTTAAATGACGATTTTTTCATGTTTTTATGCTGAATGCTCTAGTTTATCTTTCGGTTTTGTTCTTACTGCTTGAGGTGAGTGGAGTTTTAATAGGAAAGCTTTATTTTATTTTAAAGTTAGTGTAATAAACACCTTTTCATCGAGTTTATCTTTCAATTAAATTAGTTTTTTATCGAGTCTTCCTTCTACTGAGATTCCTCTGAAATGCTCACTTGCTGAGGAATTTTATTCATGAAACGAATGATTATTTTTAATAATTACTGTTTATTTTGGATTAGTTTTGCTTTTTTGCTTCTTTCACCTAGCGTGCATGCGGAGTGGACCCCGGAAAAGATTCGCGAGTTTGCAATGAAGGAACTGGTTGTAACCAATGTGCATGATTTTGTGCTGTACCGTTGGGGCGATCAGGCTCATGAGTTGGCTCGTATAGAGAGCAAACTTGGAAAGGGAGTTCCGTCATTCGATCTTGAGACGGTCAATCGAGGGAATCAAGCCGGAGGTAAGGGGCTTTATGCTCTGGACTCTGTGAGCGACGCTTCTATTTATATCGCCCCTTATTGTGTGGGACTTGGTTTTGAGCCGGCATTAGTCGAAGTTGTTCTCAAGGCAGGGGCTCCTTATATTGATCTAGTTAACCGGAAGGTGGTTGCAAAGGTTGAAGCGGTAGGTCTTACTTCTCAAAAAATTCTTGATGCCAACCCTCCAGCAATGGTCCGATTCGCTGTCTTTGATGGAAGAAATCCAGGATTTCATTACAAGTTGATTTGGGTTGCTAAGAACCCGAATGATGTGGTGGTTCGAGAGTTCACTGGTGGAGGTAAGGGTGCTTTTGAGTTGCTTGAGAATGAAAGCAGAATTTTAGATGTCTCAAGAAGCCAAGCAGCTCTTGAGTTTTATCGAGCGCGAGTTAAACCCATTTATCGTTCTTTGGCTTACATCCGAAACCCGGTGACTGGCCGGGTTCTTACCTATAGAATACAAGAGCAGTTCTTAAGTATTGCACTCAATCCGGCTGAACCTGTTGCAGGGGTAAGACTGGATGGAACTTGCGGTTTATTCCTTCCTGTCGGAAATGATTATTTAGTTTCCGTCGTTGATTCTCTTGCCCCCGAGTTTTGTAGAGATCTCATCCCCACTGAGATTACTCGAGATCTCACAGGAAAATGTGCTGAGGTTTTAGAGGCTGATTCTCGAGTAGTTCTTCAATACGTAGATGAGGCAAGTTGCCAACCTTTATTTTGTAGAGCAAAAAGAGTGACTGATCCTGGTACAGAGTTTTCTAAGGGGGGTTATTCAATTGCTATTAAAGGCCAAGAGCACTTGAACTTACCTGTAGATCCTGCTCATGGATTTGAGTCCTTGAGTGAATGCCGAGCTACGATTAAAGCTTCCGTTGATACTGGAACCGGTCTTCTTTGTGTTCCCTCAGAAGATCATCTCTTTAAGGTAGCCTCAACTCAAAGTGTGATTGCCCCTTTACCTGAGTATAGCACCAATACTCTGGGTGAGTGTTTGGGTTGGATTGAGTCGGCTCGAAAAGACTTGAATCTCCTTTGTGAGAGAAGGGGATCAAATTATGAGATCATCTCCTATAGAGACCCTTATCAACATAGAAAGATTGCTCTCGAACCCTTTGTAACTCGTGAAGCGTGCATAGCTGTACTTCCTACCTTATCTGAAGCTGTCTATACTGAGTGAGATCATGCAGATTCAGATCGCGCTCGAGTCATCAAGGATATTGCCTTGAGAAGTCCACAAGACCTATTTAGATTCATTAAGCAAGAGTACCCCTATTTGAATGTGCTTTTAGCAAGTAGTGCTCAAGTCTGGGAGATGGAGACGATTGAAGATCATGTGAGGAAGGTTCTTGCAATCGCTCAGATTGTGAAAGCGGCTTATCAGATTGATGAGCTCCCAGAAGAAGACGCAAGACTCGTTAATGTTAAGGGCTTGATGAATGTCCTGCTACTGATGCATGACATTGGCAAGGGGTTAGGTCGCAAAGTTGATCAGTATGAACTTCATAAGCCAGTAGTCACTCATTTTCTTAAAGCATGGGGATACTCTGAGTTTGAAGTTAAGCGTGCAACAGAGCTTCTGATGAGTGATGCAGTTGGTCTTATGATTCAAGGAAAAGTCGGTATCAAAGATACTTTTGCTTCCCTTAGACGAAAAGCAGCGCGGGCAAATGTTTCTTTAAATACCTTTGTGAGACTTCATATGCTCTACTACTCAGCTGATGCAGGGTCCTACGACAGTGTGAGAGCCGCGGTTTTTTCATCCCGACCTGGGGCATTATTTTTTCCTCTTTTTGTCATCGATCATGCAGTTGAGATTTTTGAGGAGCTAAAAAAATAAAACCCGCAATATGAGGCCATGATGTGGTCTCATGTTGCGAGGATAAAAAAAGATCGACTAAATGTGAACGGGTTAGTTTTTACATTCTCTCAGGCAATGGAATGCCGAGTAACCCTAAGCCTCGAGCGAGAATGCGTCGAGTAGCTTCTACGAGCATGAGACGCGCCTGAGTCAGTTCTGTTGAGTTGCCTAAGACTTGGCATTCTCGATAAAACAAACCAAAAGCTCGAGTCACATCAATTAAGTAGTGAGCCAGTTGACTTGCCTTGGCAAAGCTCAAGGTCCGCTCCAAGTGAAGAGGGAACTGCCCTAAGACTTTTACTAGCTGATGTTCACTCTCATGCTTCAGGTGATGAGTTAAAGAGTCTGAAAACTCTACTCTTTGTTTTAACTGTCCTGATTCTTGAGCTTTTCTCAAAATACTGAGGCATCGAGTATGGGCGTACTGAAGATACGGGCCGGTCTCACCTTCAAAATCTACAACACGATCCAGATCAAACTCTACATCTCTTACTGGGTCAGTGTGCAGATCGTGAAAGACAACAGCACCCACCGCAACTGCTTCGGCGATCTCATCTAATGTATCAGCACTCAAAGCAGGTAGACTCTGAAGCTTTGATCTTTCATTCATTAACGCTTTGACCCGCTCTTTGGCCTGTCCCAAGACGTCATCCAAGGTTACAAAGTTTCCCTTACGAGTAGACATCTTTGCGTCCTTGAATCGGTAAAGACCAAACGGAATGTGCTCGCATTGATTGACCCAGTTCAAACCCATTGCTTTGAGGACACCAAAAACTTGTTTGAAGTGAAGCCTCTGCTCTGCACCTACAATATAAGTCATGCGATCAAATGCAAACTGTTGATGTCTATACAAGGCTGCGGCTACATCGCGTGTTGCGTAAATAGTTGCACCATCGCTTTTTTGAAGGATACACGGAGGAATTTCTTTTCCCTCCTCGTCAGTTACAGGCACAACCCACGCACCCTCGCTTTGGATGAGGAGTCCCCGGGTTCTTAAATCCTCTATCAGAGGTTTAAGCTGGTCCTTGTAATAGCTCTCGCCCCAAATGTGATCAAAGTGTACACCCAAGCGCTTGTAGCTCTTTTCAAACTCCTCAAGAGAAATATCGACACATTTTTTCCAAAGTGCTGTGACCTCAGGATCACCTTGCTCGAGCCTAAGGAACGCTTCCTTGGCTTCTTCTTCAACGCTTGGATCATTTTCTGCAACTGCATTGATCTTCACATACAGATCAACTAGCTCAGTCATGGATAACTGGCTTTCTAAGGTTTTTCCAAACCTCCGAAAGGCAACAGTGAGCATTCCATACTGCTTGCCCCAATCTCCGAGGTGGTTGATTGAGATCACCCGGTAACCGCGATAACGGCCAATTCGATCTAGGGTTGCACCCAATGCTGTGGGGCGTAAATGGTAAATATTCAAAGGTTTTGCTACGTTAGGGGAGCTGTATTCTAAGACCCAGGTGCCACGAGTATTTTCTGAGAGCTGTCCATAAGTGCCAAGACCCTCGCCATCTAAAAGATCTTTGAGAAGAGCAGGAAGCGCTGTTTCGGGCGGAGCTATAAAATTGACGTAAGGCCCTACTGCTTTTACGCTCATGCCTTCAGGGATGATTTTTTTTTGCTCAATCTCCGAGACTAACTGCTGAGCCACCTGAGGGGGGGCTTTTCTGAATTGTTTTGCTAACTTAAAGCATGGAAATGCAAAGTCACCGAGTTGAGGATCGGGCGGAACCTCGAGGTCTGTGACCGCAATAGGGGACTCTAATATCTGGTTCAGTGCTAGGGCAGCAAGTTTTGCAAAACGTTCCATGATCCTGGGAGTTTATCATATTTTCTTTAACTTATCCTGAGATTTATCCGAGTAAACCTATGCCATGGCTCAGTTTACATTTGCAAAGTTTCGAAATGCTCTTGAACAAAGCCTCCCTGGGGTAGGGATTTTGGGTGTGCTTTTATTTTGTCTGAAAATGATGGCCTGGAGCTATGGACTGATCGACGGAGCTCATCCCTTAAGTTTTAAGAGTGTTGAAGGCCTCATTCAAGGAGTCAATGAGGTCTATCAGGCAATAGATCATCAAGTGACACAGATTCAGGTGTTAGAAAGGGAAAATCAGCGGTTGAGGTTAGAGGCAGAGGCACTCAAGGTTCAGTTCCAAAGGCTTCAATTCGATTTTCAGAGGCAAAATGCTGAGCGGCAAACTATCCAGGTGGAGAATAAACTCACTCAAGAAACCGGAGATAAAATTGGCAGAACTCTACTGTCGATGTCTTATCGCCCTCCTGTGGACCTCACCCCAGCTCAGCTCTTTACCCTTGCCCTGACTTACTTGAAGGGATTTGAGGATGAGAAGGCGGCAGTTATTCTCTCAAGCCTAACTCACCTTGAAAATACAGACTTGTATCGTACTCCAGAAATTCTTCTACTCACAGGAATGGTCTGGTATCGGGTGAATAACTTGACGATGGCAGAAGCTTATTTTGACGAAGTGTTGAGGCATAAAAGTGAGAGTCAATCGCTCCCTTATTTTGCTCAAGCTCGATTATGGAAAGCTGTTTTGGCTAAGCAACATGACAAGGAAATTAAAGCTCAATATTGGTTGAATGAGCTCTTAGAAAACCATCCCCACTCAGCGGAAGTTCAATGGATTAACCCTCTTGAGGAAGAACATGGGAAAAAAACAAAGCTATAACGCTCAAGTCTTAGGTTGGAGTTTTCTCATCTGTTTCTGCATATCTCTATTAGGGCAGCCCTCATTTGCTGATCATGAAAAGAAAGAGGCTCAAGTTGGGACTGATTCAGACTTCTCAGCACCTCAGATGCCATCTCTTGACTTGAACCCCACTCAAGACATGAAGCCCTTAAACTCAGAGAGGGTCGCTGGCCAAGAGGATGAAAAGAAGAAAATTCAGTCAGAGTTAAAGTCCTTGAAGAGTCAAGAAACTGTTCCTACCGTTGATCTAGGTTTTGAATCAGAAAGACAGGAGACTAAGAGTGAAGGATTGAAGAAAGAAGAGGAGAGAAAAGAGGAAGTAAAAAAAGAGAGACAAAAAAAGATTGCCTCACCTCAATCAGGGCAAGAAAAAGTAGAAGGCCAATCCTCTGGTGGTGAACATGGAGATGGTCCTCCAGGAGTAGAGATTCCAATTAGGGGCCATCAAGATCAAGAGAAAGTCCTAGAGAACCCCAAGTCAGAAGAGGTCAATCCGGTACCCACTTGTGGCATGATTGCAGATCTATTGGGAGATGTTCAGGTTCTTGATCAAAATCGCTCCAAACTTCTCAAGCTGGGGAAAAACGATTTGATTCCATGTGGGTCTTGGATTTCATCTCATTCAGGATGGGTTTCTCTCAAGCATAAATCAGGTGCCAAAATTCATATGGGCCAGGAGACTTATCTGCAAGTAAGAGAAGGAGTAGAGAGTGAAGAGGGTAATGATCACCTCAGTTTGCTTCGGGGAGAGATCTTTGCAGATGTGGGAGGAGGTAATCCAGAAGTCAGGATCGCTTCTTCTTCAGGTCGAGTTCGGGCGCAATCTGCAAAGGTGATTTTCCTTGTGGGTTACATGGAGGATCGTACTCAACTCATGGTGCTTGAGAGTAGTGCAACTCTTGAAAATCGATTTGAGCCTCAAAAGAGCATCAAAGTTTCAGCCGGAGAAAATAGCGAACTCATTCTAAAAAATGATCGCGTGATTCCTCAAATTCCTACTGCAGTTGCATTATCCTCTTTAGAACCAAAATTTCTCACGCTGAGGATACCGCAGTCTGTTCAAACGGCAGCAAGTCAAGAGGTGATGAGTCGCCAGAAGCGCAAGATGGCAATTCAACTCGTGGATCTATCCTCAGAGCATAAGCAGAAGGAGTCTGAAAAAAAAGGAGAAGGAAGAGCATTAGCTAGTGCCCGATCTATGAACTCTTATTTGAGAAATCCGCCGTCTTCGCATGACTCTCTTCTTAAGGATCATTTTATAAAAGCTGTTGTGGGGGGGGATCAATCCGGCCGTCAGATTCTTTTTCCCCATCAATATCAAGGAAGGACTCAATCTGTGGGTATTCAAGTGGAAGAAAAAAAATATCGCATTCAGGGCACTCATGCAGAACGTGAAGAGAAAAAGCGCCTGATTGAGGAATTGGGAAGAATTAAGTTGGAATAAGATTAAGTATGAAGAATAACCAACTTATATGCAGATTTTTAGGGCTTTTCCTATCATTTATTTCTAACTTCGCCCATGCAGGAGAATTTGAAATCGCTGCTACAGCGTCTTATCAGCAAAGTAGCTATGGCTCAAACTACTCAACAACCGTCCGAAGATACAGCGCATCGATTGGATATCATTTTTTTAGCCTGAGTGAGCTTGAGGTAAGTGTTCAGGATGTTCTTTATAAAAATAGATTTGGTGCTTCTGAAAATACCACATTTCATGATCAAATTTATAGTGTACAGTGGGTACAGTCCTTACTACCAGAGCGCTTTTGGATTCAACCCTATTTTAGAGCAGGGCTGGGCCAGTTGAACAGAGAAGCTTCAGGGAGTTATTCGGGCGGAGGTTCTCCTCCAGCTATTTATGACTCTGTAACAGCTGTAGGAGGAGTAGGATTGAGAGTTCGTTTAACTAAATCCTTTGGTTTACGTGCAGAAGGGGCAACATATTTGGTGGGTGGACAGGTTTCAACGTGGCGAGATAACTTTGGAGTCAGTGGTGGGTTTTCGTTATTTTTCTAAGGCGATTCTAGGTATTGCACTTGCTATCATGTTAGTTTTTTCATGTGGTGGCTGTAGTACTCTGAAGTACTTATTCCAGGCTAGTCGCGGGCAGATGGCGCTTATTCAGCATGCCAAACCCTTGAATCAAGTT
>Ga0255098_1000267_pt1 | contig 15963 bp, 15 predicted proteins | sample Colum_Atlam_RepC_2_FD_188440 | JGI IMG/M metagenome (GOLD analysis project Ga0255098, IMG submission 188440) | Freshwater microbial communities from Columbia River, Oregon, United States - Colum_Atlam_RepC_8d | ecosystem: Environmental > Aquatic > Freshwater > River | place: USA: Oregon... | reverse complement strand
CATAAGGATATGTATATCTCTATGGGGGAATTACATATCCTAGATACCCTTAAAGAATTTGAATCCTCTTATGATCTACCTTTTAAAGCTGTACTATATATACATGATACTAAAGGTTTATCAGAGTACCTTCTCAACTCAGGTCTAGTTTCCTTCTTTGATGAAAATACCACCTTAAAAGGCAACCCGATTATTATCTTTAATGACCTAGAACAGTTCTTTGTTTTCTTAAATTTAGATAGAGATAAAATTGTAGCTGATAGCTTTATTGAAGATATACATAACTTTAATGTAGCTATGTATAGAAAATACTATTGGCATAACTACCCATCTAATACACCTAATGAAATCCTAGAACTTTATAAAGAGAACCTACTCAATAAAAATTTCGTATTCCCTAGATATACTAGACTTAGAAATGAAATTACTGAAATTGAAAGCACTAGATATGCTACTCATAAGTTATATCAGTATCCAGCTTCCTTTATTCCACAAGTAATTAAATACTGTATTAAAGATTTACCTAAAGGCAGTTTAGTCCTAGACCCCTTCGGGGGTGGTGGTACGGTTGCACTAGAATCTAATATCAATGGTTTAAATAGTGTCGTTATAGATATAAACCCTATTATAGCTAGACTCGTTAATCTTAAACGAACCTATAAAATAGATGAAGAAGTCTTTAAAGCAGAATTAGAGACTCTCTTTAATTTAGAGCATGACAACCATTTCTATACCTTATGGAAAGATTTACCTAAATGGTATGACCCATCTATACTAGATGTAATAAGTAAGATCGCTTATAACATCCACCAAACTAATGTATATAAAGACCTATTCTTATTTGCCTTTTTACCTATAAGCAGGAAATACTCTTTAGCTGATGAGAAGACCCATAAGTTATGTACTTCTCAAGACAAGAAAGCTAGAATGGCTGAGTTATTAAAGAGAGATTGGAAATCTGAATTAGAGTATGAGTTAAAAGAGAAGATTCTAAAGTATAAAGAAGCAATCTTAGAATTAGGTAAGATTGCAGGAGAGAATATAGAGAACACATATAGTCATGTATATGATAATAGTGATAGCTTTAGTTTAGACTTAGATTATAAGTATGATGCAATAGTAACATCCCCACCTTATTTACAAGCACAAGAATATACTCGTACTGTTAAGATGGATATCTATTGGATGGGTTATGACGAATCTGTAGTAAAGACAATGGCAAGTAGAGAAATACCTTATCGTAAAATAGATGATGGTGTTGAAATCCCTAATGAGTTATATAAAGAGATAAAGAGTAAGATACCTAATTTAGATAAAGATATAGATAAGATGTTTAGATCATATTTTTATTACATGATGGGGGTGTTAGATAAGCATGGGGATAATTTAAAGATAGGAGGTAATTTCTATATCTTTGTAGGTAGTCCTAAAACAAGGGGTGTTGAGATACCTATATGGGAGATAATAATGGATTATTTTGTAAGGGAGAAGGGGGGATATAGGATAGTAGAGATAATAGCTGATGAGATAGTGAGTAGGAAATTAGCTAAGAGTAGAAAAGGAGAAAATCCTGATGGTATGCAATATGAGTATTTGATTATCCTAGAGAAGGTGGTATAGTCTTATATAAAGGAGACTATACAAAATGAGATTACTTGACCCTAGAGATCAATTTGATAAATGTATCATAGGTACTACTTATGATGGTGAAAAAGCTATATATGACACTGAAAAGGTAATTGAAACCTTTATGAGTGTAAATGAATGGGATTATGAAACTGCTCTTGAATGGTTCGAGTACAATACTTTAAGGTCTTTACCTTATTATGAAGATGCACCTATCTTTATTAACACCGAATTTGAGTTAGAAAATGAAGATTCTAGTGAAGATAAATAACTCAGAAAGATTTTTTGAGAATATAGACCTACCTATACCTTATATGGCAGGTGAATTTTATCCCATAGAAATAGATAGCTGTAAGCTAAGAGATAAAGTCTACTCTCAATTAAAAATATCTGATATTGTAAGTACTCATGAAAAAGATAATCATAGCTTTATGCTTTACGGGGATATAAATACAGGCGAAGATTTCTTATCAGATATACGACATAAATTTAAAAACAATAAAGATGTTTTCTGTTGGATGGATAAGCATTATGTTTATCTTGTAGGAGGAGCTAGTAATCTAGAATGGGTGAGAGTCAGGTATGCTAAATTATTTAATTATGACACTAGGCATGAATGTTAAATGAGACCAGCTTCTTCAGCTAGGTCTTTATCAGCAGTAGATTGTGTTTTACCACCACTTAAAAAGCTATATATTCTTGCTATTGCCCATTGTTGAGCAGTAGCGCCTGGTCTATGTCCTGTTGTCCATGCTTTCAATCCTCTATCCCATACTTGTTCTAGGATACTCTTTTTAACACCTGAGACTTTAGATGCTGCTGCTAAATAATCTTTCTTGCTAGTCCCATTTAATTCTTCTCTGATCTTTTCAGCTACTTCAGTTTTAGAATATTTGCTAGGTCTAGTTTTAGCATCAGCATCAGACTTAAAGGGTTTATATAATTTCTTAGTGTCTGTTTCATTTTGTCGTTTTTTAATTTCTTTAGTTCTCTCAGTTCTCTCTTTACCTTTAAAGCCACTTAAATACTTTTTAGGTAGACCTTGATCTTTTTGTTTAGCAATATAAATTCTTGCTATTCTTTCTGACATAGTTTCCATATTGACACCCTTTGATATATAGAATATAGATATATATAACCACTTTTTATAAAGGAATAAACATGGACTCTTTAGAACTATCCACATTAAAGTTAGAGTTATTAAACCTTGCACAAGATTTAGTCTTAAGTGTATATAGGGATGAAAAAACTCATGATCTCTCAGAAGAAGAAATATCTATGGAAATAATAGATGTAGCAAATAAGTATTTTGAATTTGTAGGTCAAGATGATTTAAAGTTTAACATTATAATTATTGCACATAGTAGGGCAATAGAAACAGCTTGTACTTTTTTAGATGAAAAGCTACAAGCTGTTTTAGATATTGCTAACAAATACTACACTTATACTAGCGATAACTGATTTATCTATATCTTACCTATATCTATATCTTACCTATATCTTAGCTTACCTATATCTTAGCTTACCTATATCTTAGCTTACCTATATCTTTAACTTAAATGATATATTTTTTGTAGCAACACCATATATCAGAGTGCCAGAAAGACCTGTGCAGACAAGTAGCTACATAAATAATTGTAATTTTTATCTTGTAATTAGTCAATTTTTTTGTATAATTATTTTAATGGTTCTTTATCTCACCATTAAAACACACACTTTTGAGATAATACACACACAGGAGACATCATGTCCGAAAAAGCAATTAATGGATACCAAATCCGTACCGATCTTTTACACCTTGCTAAAAAAATTGTAGAAGAACAAGCCTTTGCACAAGCTAGATTATTTGAAGCTAAAATTCACCTTGTTAAAACACCTGAAGAATTAGCTAACCTTACACCACCTAATTATACTATTGATGATGTTTTAAGTACTGCCGATAAACTCTATCAATTCGTTCAAACTAAGTAATTACTTCTTGCCTCTATTTTCTTTAATTTTACCATATTCTTTAACTGACCAATTCTTGTCATGATTCACTTCATAATATAACTCATTATAATCCTTCTTAGCTGTAGGATCATTTGTTTTACCCTTACCAAAGAACCCTTCCCCATATGGAGTATCTGTTATGGGTGAATGGTCGGTTTGATCCTTATTTACACCTTTAGCATATAACTCTGCAGCTAGTAAATCTTCTAAATCAGCCAATTTCATTTTTAAACCAGCTAATCTCATTTTTAAAGCACTACGATTCATAGTAAGTCTCCTATTTCTTATATTATCTATGAGACTATATATAAAATAAAAAAAGGGAAGATGCCCATCTACTTCATCTTCCCTTTTTTAGGCTCTTATATTCCCTATATTCTTATAGAATATCTTATTTAAAACTACAAATATTTTTTTAAATTTATTTACTCCCCCCTTTTAAGTATCTTTTATCTAAGGAGTTTTCAATGAAAATCTTTCTCTCCCTGCTAATACCCTTGCCACTATTAGCATCCCCTCTCACTATTACCCCCATCCCCTGGGTACAATCTAACCCTGATATACCCCATATCGCTGTTAATGGTCTCCCTACCCACCTACAAGCTATTGCTGAAGGTGGCAACTGTATATCCTATACCTACAAATGGGATATTAATGCTGATGGTGATTTTAATGACACCAACGAAGCACCTATCACAGTAAACAAAAATGCTTACTTTGCCCCACTACACCTCGAAACCACACTACCTAATGCTCTTGGTAATACATACATATTCCCCAAAGTAGAAGTCTCTTGTGGTTCTGAAATCGCTACAGCTACTTACCCCATAGAAATTATTGTAGATGGTATTTGCCCTAACTATTATAATGACTCTCAAAACCCTGATTGTGGCTATAATGGCAATTTGTCATACACCCGTAAAGTATTTTCTAATAGGGCTGTTGATATTGCCCTATGGTATCTATTTAGACAAGCTACTCACAGAACTAATGACTCTCTCTTACATGACGAACACTTATGTCATGTACCCGGTAATCAAACTCTATACTCCACAGGTATGACTTTAAATGTTTTTTTAAGAAGAGGTCATGGTTATGGTCTTAATAAAGATAATGACCCTTATTATAGACATATGACTCAATGTGGTCTTCACTCTATATTAGCTACTATGCAACTAAGAAATATTAACTTTACGGATACTGATACTCTTGGTACAGCAGGTAAAGGTATGGAATTTGTAGCTAACAATAATCTCAGTGCTTGGTTTTGGTCTAGTTATGAATCTACTTCATGGGCAGAACCTTTAGCTAATTTTGGTAATCCTGAGTATATCTCACCTGTAGGTAGACAAGGTATTTATGGAAATTCACTTAAACATATAGGTCAAGATATTATAGATGGTCTTTTACAATGTACTACATCTGATGGTGCTTGGTTTTACACTTGTAGTAATTTAGGTGGTGTGACAGATGATGCTTCAACTAATGGTTGGGCACCTGAAGCTATTCGTTTATTAAAAAGAAAATTTAATAATGTCGATTATGATGCTTTTAAGATAAAACAAAGAAACTGGTTATCTATATATTGTCCTAATGGGATTTGTTTCTATGATGGCAATGGTAACGGCAAACTCGCAGGCAATACCCTTGTTGGTTATGGCTGGACTGAAAATGAGGATTTAAACACAAATGCACAAGTTAATGCTTCTGTTAATGCTATCCAATCTTGGTATCTTACTGATAACAATCATTGGGGTCTTTACTACATCTACGCTTCTACAAAAGGTCTTAGATCTTTTTCGCCAGAAATAACTTACCTACCCAATGGTACTAATTGGTCTAATGAGTATACAGACTTCTTTCTCACAGGTAAAAATGCTACTAAAAACTCAAATAACACATCTAAACAATTATCTAACGGTACTTGGACTTGGGCAGGTAATTGGCTATGGGCAGGCTCTTTCTCTACTAATGAAAAAACATCTGTTGTCACTCAAATTATTCAATCTTGGTTAGAGGTACAACCCTATGCAAAAGTTTCCCCACAGCTCATATCTCCTAATACATCTGTTGTCTTCGATCATTCTTGGTCTTATTCTCTTGACCCTCAAGTTTCTATTTCCCAATTCAGATGGAATGTTATTGACCATATCGATCATTCTTTGCCTGATTGTTCCATAAATCAGACTAATAACTGCAACGAAGACCTAAATAAGAACTTTATTGTTGACGAAAATGAAACAATCTGGGATTTCACTACATCTAATAGTAATGAAACCTTCTCCTATATCTACACTATTCCTGTAAATTGGGGTGAAACTAAAAAACAAAGAATCACCCTAAGAACAATAGATAACCTTAATCGTATTGTAGATGATAACGATTCTGTTGAAATCAAAATCTCTAAATTTAACCATGCACCCATAGCTATCCCTAATACTTATACCGCATATAACAAAACATCTTTATCTCTTGATGCTTCTAACTCCTATGATACAGATATTGCCCAAGACCCTTTTCCTGGTGATGATATAAGACCTGCAGGTATTAAAGACTCTATCACTGAAATAGCTTATGACTTTAATCAAGACGGTGTATATGAAACAATTAGCAATCCTGCTATATATCCTATAAATACCACCTTAGATAAACTCACAATCCCATTTAAAATATGTGATGACGGTCAATGGACTAATCTATGTAAAGATACTGTTGAAAATAAAGATTGCTCTTTATGTAGCTATTCATCTATGGTCATTAATGTCTTACCTAATACACTCCCACCTAATATTATTTTAAGTAGTGATGTTTCAATTATAGATGAGAATGCCCTTATAGACTTATCTTTATCTAATGATCCTGAAAACTTAAATATTACTTTCCAAGTTCAAATAACTAACGGTAACGGATATATTACTAAAATTACCAATTCTGTATACACCTATACACCTATAGGTGATGGGTATAGAATAGATACAATTAAAGTGATAGCTACTGACGAAGGTGGTTTATCAAGTGAAAAGACAATATATATAGAAGTACCTAATATCGCACCTAATATATTTAATCCTAATATTGAATATCTTAACCTTAAACCTGTTATAGAAAACACAAGAACTACAAATTTAGGCAATGGATGGTATAAATTCGATATACAAGCTAAACCTGAGAATAATGTATTAGTACAAGCTAGTGTAGAAGTATCTGATTATGATCTCTTCTTAACTACTCATTTTATCTATCAAGGGAATGTTTATACCTTTGAGACCCCACCTTATATAACTGAGTTTTTAAATTCAAATGGGAGTGGTATTTTTAGTGTAGATTCAAGTGATGGTGTAGATACTACTGTTATCGAAATACCTTTTGATAATTTACCTTTAGCTAGTAGTCTCACTTATACAATAGATGTAAAAAATGATGGGGTCTTAGAAGTCTATAATGGCAGTTTAAATACATATACTTTTAAAGCTGATAGTGATACAACACCTGTTTCTATTGAGATTAAAGACAATTTAGGTCTATCTTCAACCTTAAACACAACACTAGACACTACTAACGACATCCCTGAAATTAAAGATGTAAAAGTCATTAAATCAGAATGGCAGGTCTTATTTATAGTCTCAGCTAACGATAAGGATAGTCTTATGTATACTCTTGAAACAGGGGATGGCACTATATTATCAAACAATGAAGGTATATTCACTTATACATATAACACTTATGGAACTTACACTCCCGTAGTTAAAGTATCGGATAGTAGAAATGGTGAAAGCACTTTATCTTTAGAAGAAATCACCTATCTTCAAAATTACCCTCCCATAATAAATAGTGTTACTGCACTTGTAGGTTATGGGGGATTAACTACTTTCCTAATTGAAGCTACTGATGAAGACCCTTTTACTTCCTATGTATATAAAGATAACACATTATTAGGACAAGACAATCAATTAATTAAACTACCTTTCTCTATTACCCCTGAAGAATTTAGAATTAAAGTAATGGATATTTACGGAAATAGCTCTGAAAAACCTATTATGGTATCTATTGCGGACCACCCCACTGAATTATATATTTCCCAGTATAAATTACAAAATGATATGTTTTTATTCTTTTGTGAGGCTACGGATAACGATACAAACATATTTAATTATGTATGGGAAATAGACGGTCAAGTCGTAAATGGGAATGAAAATACTTTAATTTATAACCTTGATACTACAATAGGTCATACAATAAAGGTTAAGGTTACGGATACATGGTCAGGTATAGAAACTGAAAGTTTACCTTTAGAAATTATAGGGGATGTAAATCCTATTATCTCATCAGTACAAGAGATTATTGAAGCTGGAGGTAGAGTTAATTTAGAAATAGAATCCGATGCTACTGACTTTATTATCGATTGGGGCGATAATACTGTAAATAGAAATACCTTTAATCATATATATAACACAATAGGAACATATACTGTAAAAGTTAAAGGTAGCAAAAACGGTTTAGAGTCTTTAGAGTATACTAAAGATATTTTAATTATAGACCTTGCCCCTACACTAGATAACCTATATGTAAATCAAGTAGGTAATACTGCTTGGATAGAAGTCTTTGTTAATGAACATGACACAGAAGATTTAAGATATAGCTTTGACTTAAATGCTGATGGGTCTTGGGAATTTGAAAATAGAAGATCAAATAGAACTACATATACCTTTAATCAAAGTAGTGATTTTACTATTACTATCGCTATTTTAGATACATGGTCAGGTATTAGAACTGAATTTACAGAACAGTTTAATATCGAAGAATGGGATAATGGGGTAGACAATATACAAGTCTCAGAAGGAGATTGTGTATGGTTTAAAGCTGAAGGTGTAAATGCAGTTAAAGTAGACCCTATTAAATGTAAAAACTTTAATGACAACATGAATGGGAACTCACCCTATATATGGAGAGTTAATGGTGAAGATATATATGGCAGTGAAATAGGTTATGTATTTGAAGATGATGGAATATATGATGTATCTTTAAATAATGGTGGTGGGATAAGTAGAATAAGAGTTCATGTAGAAAATGTAGCACCTGAATTTGTAAGTGTACCTGATAGTGTAGTAGTAGCAGGTAGTAAATACAAATATGATATTAAGATAGTAGATAAAGGTAGTACAGATATAGTAGAGTTAATACTAGGTCAAGGCGCACCTACTACAATGGAATTAAAAGGTGCAGGTGAAGAAAACACTTGGACTTTAGAATGGAATGTGAGTGATAATTTAGGTGGTGGTGAAGCTAGTATCATTTTAATTGCTGAGGATACTCATAGGACAGAAGGTTATGTAACTAGAGATGGTGGTAGAACGGAACAGAGATTTAGAATCAGAATCTTAAATAAAGAGAGAGATATGAGTGTAGTAGAAAGAGATATGAGTAAAGATGAAATGGGAATAAAAGATATAGGTATGGACGAAATGGGAATAGTAAAAGACATGAAAATAGGAATAAAAGACATGAAAATAAATGAAATGGGAATAATAGAAGACTCAGGGATAAAAGATAAGGATGCTGATCTTAATAGATTTAGAGGTAATCCAACATCAGGTTGTAATACTAAACATAACCCAGCTATTATCCTTGCTATCCTATTTCTAGCTTTATCCCTTATGAGAAAGACCTATAGCAATAAGAGCTAAAATTATAAAAACTGTAAATAAATAGGTCGCCCATTCTACTCTCGGATTATCCTCTACATACAAAATAAAGGATACATGAACTGATAATGTGATATCGATATATCCGTCATGTGAATTTTTATCTAAGACCATTAAATAAGCATCATTAAAACCTACATAATCAGGCTCTCTTGTTTTAAATAGGTTTGCCCATGAAGCCTCATTCCCAAAAAAGAAATATGCTATATATTTATTTGTTAAACCTAATATAACATCTATATCCTTAGGACTACACGACTTTATTACATAATTCCTCATTACTACTATTCTTGTATATCCTGTGAGATTATAGGATATGTGATATGGTGTATATAAAATCTCTTCTTGCTTAGATTCTGCTATTATCTTTATATTCATGATATACCTACCTTATATTATATATATACAACCCCACACATTATTAACAAATAACATCTCCTATAAATACTCTCTCACTCCCATCCCTATTCACTACTATCTCTACACTCTTAGGCATCACTAATATTACTTGACTCCCAAAATAAAAATGACCTAATTCATCCACTTTCTTTACCAACTGCCCCTTTTTAACTATCGGTATAAAACTCTCTACCGTTAATTCACCTATACATAATAAGGTAAATAGTCCTAGATCATTCTCTATTTCTATCGCTACTAAAGCATCTGAATCATCAAAAAATTCCCCCACACCATAACTACATATCTCTTTCACTATTCCGTCCACAGGACTATGCACCCTATGATAGTCTGTTTTAAATAATGAAAACTGACATAAATGATGCCCTGAGGTTAAATGTAATAATTCATCCACCCCTATATAACTCTCCTTTAATGTCATTTGACCAAAAGGCACTTTCTTTCTTATCCTACCTTGTACCGGTGAACTCACTATCGCATATTTAGCTTGCTCTTTACACTCTATATACTTCTCTCTTGTTAGTCTCCTTAAAAACCAATCATGAAAAGTCTTATAGTATATAGGTGTAAAATCAGTCTTCGGATTCTCATAATTATATGTGTGATTCATAAGGTCTGATATCTTATTATAATCATAATTAGGTATCTCTTTACATGAGACCTTATCTTCTTAAATAGCTTCTCAAATAGATTTCTCATCTCTTACCTACCCCTTATAACAATTCTTATAAGGTCTACAGCTTGCTTTCTCACTAAATCCCATTTCATCACAAGACTTAGACATACAATGCTTTTTGTCCCATTTTCTAGGCTTACTAAATTCTTTCTCTAATTTTGCTAACCTTATCTCTAATTCTGCTATCTTATCTAAATATGTCATAATCATATCTCCTTTATTATAACCTATATAATAAACTACATATAAAGGAATATTATGAACCCAAGACTTATTGAAATAGTCCCCGTTGAAGAATTAAAGCATTTTGCCGAAAATGTCTTAGGTATCTATGAAACTAATATCTCAGGTATGGATAAATCTAATCAGTACCTTAAAATGACTGGGCCCTTTGCTAAAGGTCTTGAACTTGTTATCTCAGGTAGAGTTATGCTAGATACATCTCTTATTAATAAAAGAGGTGGTGAACTCACTACTTTTGTTTTTGTCCAAGATGAACGATCCCATAGAGCAGTTAGTAAAAAAATTCCTGTTGTTATTAACTATCAAGACTACAAAACTAATATCCTACTCGCCGTACAAGAACTTAAATCGGATAAAGCCAAAGGTCTTATTAACAGCACCTTTAATAAAACAAGCCAAAAGAAATTATCCGAAATCTATGATATCCCCATGTACGAATTTGACCCTTTTCTTATCAGCCTAGCTGAATCTGTCCGTACTTATGGCTCTCTTACACCAGCACAAGAAACAGCCCTTCAAAATGCTAAGGATAGATATACTCCTAAAGTCCCACTATCCGATGCCCAAAAAGCATTTCTAACCAAACTACAAAATCTCCCATCTTATAAACTACATAAAAGAGAAAAAGAGACCATCCGTAATGTTTATGCTAAATCTTGTAGAGGACAACCCTGGACCGAAGAAGATAGATCTAATACTCTTGATATATTAAATAAAAATATCGTTCCCAACGGGATTTGAACCCGTGTTACCGCCTTGAAAGGGCGATGTCCTGACCGGACTAGACGATGGGAACTTATCTCCTAAACACAAGTGTGAGATTTGAACCCACATCACCATTAATGGCATTTTGACAAGTTAAACTAACTTATGCTTAAGAAACTCAAACCAACCCCTAACTGAACTTCCCTATGCCCGAAAAGGTAAAAACGAACATAAGTATAATAAGGAGTTGCAGAACTTATATCCTATATTATATCTTTTTTCAAGAATTATTCTCAATTATTTTTACTTCCCTCTTAACTTTTACTTCACTACCCTTACTATATACGCTCGCTAATATTGCTAATACGATAAATCCTATCGCCGTATAGTTTGCTAACTTAGAAATCTGTGAACTTGTCATTTTACTATGCCTTTCTTTAACAGGTTTATATCATATTGACATAGTATTTTTAATTAGGCAAATTATATTTATGGGAATGGTCGGAATCGAACCGACATGATCTAAGATCGACAGATTTTAAGTCTGTTGTGTCTACCTATTTCACCACATTCCCTTAATGAGTCGTCTGGGACTCGAACCCAGAACCTGAAGATTAAAAGTCTTATGATCTACCTATTGATCTAACGACTCATAATGGAAAGAATAGGATTTGAACCTATGAAGGTATATTACCGACAGGTTTACAGCCTGCTTCCTTTAGCCACTTGGTTATCTTTCCTTATATGAACCAGACAAGACTCGAACTTGTGACCCACAGCTTAGAAGGCTGTTGCTCTATCCAACTGAGCTACTGATCCACCACATCCTATATACCAACCCAGTCTCCCATTTTCAAATTTATTTTATACTTTTTGATACCACTCCCCCTCATTTAACCATAACCCATCTATACTAACCCCAGCATACGGTATCACTACTATCCCTTTATCATTAGGATGTATATCTAAGAAGAACTTATAAAAAGGTATATCCCCACTATAATATTTAAAGTTCACTCCAAATAGATGATTCACCCTATCTAATAACAAATTAGCTATATCCATCTTTAATATAGGCATAGGTGCTTCTATATAATCCACCTTGCCAAATATGTACCTTATATATTTCTCACTACCTTTATGATAAAATCTTATCTCATCACATATAGCAAAGGTTATTCGTTCTTCTTTTTCCATTTTATAGTCTCTTTATATCCCACCTTATAGTAAAAAACCCCCTAATGCTCGCCAAAGCAATAGAGGGCACATCCCATTTATGACCTTACATCACAAGGATCAACTATGAGTTCTCTCAACAATAATACCATTCCGCTTTTTTCTCAAGAAAAATTAGCAAAATCCCATTCTTTTTGTTTTTCTATTATCCCCCCATCCCCTCCTACACCCTTTATAGGCTCTGATAACTTATATCACTTCACCTATATCACTATATGCTCCGTAAACTCTAAATTCTATATCGGTAAACATACCACTACTGACTTTAATGATAACTATCTAGGGTCAGGAAATAGACTACTTAAAGCTCTTAAAAAATACGGTAAGCAGTCCTTTACTAGACATATAGTTCAATTCTATCCAACAGAAAAAGATGCCTTTATAGGTGAGGCTAGTCTAGTAACCGAGGAAGTTATTAAAGTCTTTAAAGATGAACTTGATATGACTTATAATCTACAATCAGGAGGTGCTGGAGGTACTATATATATTAGCAATGAAACTAGAATGAAAATGAGCATTGCTAGTAAAGAAATTCAAAGTAGACCTGAGGTCAAAGCTAAAAAAATGAATTTAGAGTTCAAAGAAGAAATGATTAGGAAAATTAAAGAAACCCTATCTCGTCCTGAAGTTAAAGCTAAAAGGACAAATAGAAAAGGTAGTCCCCTAACAACAGAACAGAGAGCTAAATTAGTAGAAGCACAAAATAGACCTGATGTTAAAGCTAAAAAAAAAGAGGCTTTAAAAGAATTTAGGGAGTCTACTGATTATACTGAGTATAAAGAAAAGATAGGAAAAGCATCTTTAGAACGACTAGCTAAAAAACCCTTATACTTGCCTAACTCTACTGAAATTATTGAAATTCACAAAGATGATATTCTCTCTAAACTTAAAGAAGGTTACAGATATGCAGGCAAAACAGCAGGTATCTACAACCCTAACTCTAACGAATCTAAAAATATCCAATTCTTCTCTAAACACTGGAAAATTAAAGATCCAGAAGCTCAAAACCTTAACCTCATCCAACACCTAGAATCAGGTTGGGTATTCGGTTGGTATAATAGATAATTGTAATGGGCCCGCTGGGGATTGAACCCAGGACCCCCGCTTTATGAGAACGATGCTGCTAACCGAACTGAGCTACAGGCCCCTATTATGGACATTTATATACCACAGTGGTGTATAAATGTAAAGGTTAATTTATAGGTTATTTATAGTATAGTGGATAAGTAGGAATAAAGTAGAAAAAGAAAGGGGAGTGAAAGATGAATCAGTTAGAGTTAGCGGAGAGGGACAATGAAGAGGCTGAGTATAATTTTAATCGTATCAAGACGATGTTTTATAGTGTGTTAACTGAGACATTTAAGCTAAATTTATCGAGTATTCCAACGATGTCTGAGTTGTTATCAGCAACGGAAGAAACGAGGGAAAAAAGGATAAAGATGGAGAAGTATAATGATGGGTTGTATTTCAAGGTGCCTGAGAGAATGAGTCCGACAACGGGATTAGCTTTCTTATGTTTTTTAATATTAATGAAAGGTAATTCAGTGAATCTCAAGCAGATGTTTATGAGATTTTATAGACAAAGAATGGTTCGTAGATCACATTTAGACTTAAAGTTATATTCTTTAGCGAAGATACAATCAGATATGTTTAATGATGAGTCTTTTGACGATAGTAAATATTTAGTCTCATTTGCAAAAGGAATGGCTAGTTTTTTATATTTCCATAAGTACTACCCCAACAAGAAGGATGACAATTTAATTGAGTATCCTTCTTACATTTTTTTTGATAATATCATAAATCCGAAGAAACCTGAATTAGGGTTTGGGATACCTGATGTGATTAAAACACCTGAGGGAGATGAGATAAGTGTAGATGATTTACCTGTATTAGGATTTCAAGATAGTGATAATGTGAATGACTATTTTGACTTTAGTAAACCAGGGATAAACGAAGAAGGGGAACAATACTTTGAACCTACAGAAAAAGTGAAAAAGTCAAATGATTTGATGAGGGAAGTTTTAAATATGGGTCGAGGTCTTGATGCTTTCTTCAAGAAAAAAGGGTATAATATAATTACCCTTGATAAACAGATACCTGAGGAAGATCAAGTAAGGTTATTAAATGGGCAATTAACATATAAGAAGGGTCGAATTAAACCAGGACCGGGTTATAATGATGGTAAAAATATTTTGCTTATGTTAGGTAGTATTAAGAGTTCAATTAGAGCATTAGAAAAAATAAAGCACCATTTTAATGGGGATATCTCATATTTAAGTGATGTGATAAGAGCAAGTTTTGTATGTACAAATTCTAATCAGTTAAAAGAGTTCAATACTCTTTTTTATGAGGGAATGACTAAATTAGGGTGTCATTTATCAATAAGACCTAGAGATAGATTTACAAATCCACTACCTGTAGGATATGGGGATATCTTAACGATATGGTTATTACCGAATAATTTTGCTTGTGAGGTGCAAGTATCCTTAATAGATATGATGGTTGCAAAAACAAAAGCGCATCATTACTATAAACAAGAGAGAACCTTAAATGCAATAGGACAAGAAAGAATTCTCTCAAGAGAAGAGATGGGGAAGTTAGCCGAATTACAAAAAATACAGAAAAGTATATATAATGAGGCAAGAATCAAGGCTGGTATGAGAAGTGCTGATGATATACTTAAGGAGAGAGAGCAAAACACTAACACTAAGACTAAGACTGGAAGTGTAATAGTAAAGTTCTATGACTATAATGGTATGCCAAGTATATCTAGGGGAGAAAATTATTACTATATAGATTTTTCTAATAGTTTTAGAAAAGTAGATATAGATGAAAAGTACAAATTTATACATGAGGCAATGCAAATTAGTCGTGTACAATTTGACGGTCTAGTTAAAGAGTTTAAAGAAGTTATCGCCATTAAAGGAGGCAAACAAAAATGAAAGGCTTTACCGAAATAGAATTATCTCAAATAAAAGATGAGATGAGGGATTACAATTTTGAAAGAGTCAAGAATAAGTTTAAGAGTCTCTTAATAGAAACTTTTAGTTTAGAGGTAAACTCAATTCCTACAACACAAGAATTACTTGATTCTACAAGTGTGAGTAATACTAGCCGTATCTTACTAAAAGAAAGGGGTGGTAGAGTATTTTTTGAGTTACCTGAGGATATGAGTCCTAACACAGCATTTGCCTTTCTTTGTTTTTTGAGTTTAGCTATGGGAGATTCTCGTAAGCTATTAAAAATGTATGAGAATTATAATAAGCAAGCAAAGATCAGAAGAGATGTTTTAAGTCGTAAGCTGTATGCTTTAGCGAAGATACAATCAGATATGTTTGAGGATGAATCCTTAAAAATATATAAGCC
>Ga0255098_1000266_pt1 | contig 15974 bp, 9 predicted proteins | sample Colum_Atlam_RepC_2_FD_188440 | JGI IMG/M metagenome (GOLD analysis project Ga0255098, IMG submission 188440) | Freshwater microbial communities from Columbia River, Oregon, United States - Colum_Atlam_RepC_8d | ecosystem: Environmental > Aquatic > Freshwater > River | place: USA: Oregon... | reverse complement strand
AAATATATCAGTAATTTTGCCCCAATCCGGCAATTGCGGGGCTACAGGAGCATGGGGGGGTAACGAATCGCAAGCGATTCGTTAGTGTAAGGGGGGAAGCGCGCTTCCCCCCTAGCAGTAGAGGTGCTTTATGATATCAAAATCTCCACCTGTTTTCCTCTTTGCAACCTCCTCATTCTCCATCATTGACTTCAAACCACCCTCCAAATCCTCCAATGTCAGCTTCTTCTTGTCTTCTTTTTCCAGTGTGAATACCCGTCTGGAATGAGATATTTTCGAACACTGAATTAACGTCTCCAAATCACCGCCATTGAACTCAAAAATCTTCCTGTTATCCTCAAAAAATTTCTCCAATTTCTTCTCATCTACACTGATATCCCACTTATAATCCACAACCAACTTCCGAAAAATATTCATAAGATCAGTATGCGTATACTCGTCAATCGTATAGCGAAAAGGAAACCTCCTTTCCAATCCGGGATTGTAAGAAAAGAAACTCTCTTTCAGAGCCTTCTTGTAGCCCACAATAATGCAAATAAACTCCGATTTACCCTCACTCAAATTCTGATTAATCGTATCAATACACTCCTTGCTATAACTATCGCGCCCCTCCGGATTTCCCAAAGAATACGCCTCGTCAATCAACAAAACGCCACCTTTCGCGCCATCAATCGCCTTCTGAGTTTTAATAGCGGTTTGACCCAAATATTGTCCAATTAAATCACTCCGGCGCACAGAATGCACATTCTCCTTCTTCAAAAATCCCAACTTTGCATATATTTTTGCCAATATTTTTGCAACTTCCGTCTTGCCTGAACCAGGTGGTCCCTCTATGATCGTGTGCATCATGTGCGTATTTTTTTCCTCGAAATCCTGCAAAAAATAAATAACCTGATCCAATATTTGCTTTTTCAACTTTGGCATTCCTATCATCCTCTTCAAATCCGTCAATGGGTCAATAAGCTTGTTCAAAGCCGCCAAATTTATATTATATCTTTTCTTCTCTTTTTCATTGTATAATTTGCCGATATCAATTAAATCATCAATTGTGTCAATTTTTTGGTTGATTTTCACATATTCCCACAATTCTTTATTCTCTTCTTTTCTCTCTTTTTCCTTCTGACTGCGAACATGAGCATTGTATTTTCCGACAATGAAATCGATAAATTCCTCGTCACTACCATCATCACTTCCATCACTGCCACCACCACCTCCACTCGTATATTTATCGGTTCTCATTGAATTAATATTATCATTTCGGATAGTTTTGGAGCTCACAATACTCGCATCACTATCCCTATTTCTTTTCCAAGACATTGTTTTTTTAATTATTATAAACATTTTTCTTTAAGCCAGAAAAAATTGATTTTTTTTTTATTTAAAACCTTTCTAATTATTATAATATAATGAGCACCACACTTATTTCAAAAACTCAACAACAAAACGAATTAGGGAAAGTTTTAACGAACTCCTATTTCCTAGATAAAAAGAAATTAGTGAAGCATCAATTAGACGGATTTGATAATTTCATTGATATAAAATTATACGAAATTTTAGAGGAATATAATTCAAACCCAAAAAATGTTATTTACGCCGATTATGACAAAGAGCTCGGAAAAAATCGGCTCGAATATCACATTAAATTTGGAAAAATATATATCTCGAAACCAGTTGTTCAGGATGATCAAAATATTCTCCGACAAATGTTCCCCAATGACGCCAGATTACAGAAATTAACTTACAGTTTGACAGTGAAAGTCGACATTTATCATAAATTAGTGGAGCACCAGACTCAAGGTGGTGCCCCCAAAGAGACCCAATTTCAGCCTTTGTTAAATCATTCCATTGGAAAGATTCCGCTTATGTTACAGTCCAAATACTGTGTTCTCAATGAAATTACGAACAAAACTTTGCATGATCTCGGTGAATGTGAATTTGATTATGGTGGCTATTTTGTCGTTAATGGGAATGAAAAAGTGGTAGTAGCCCAGGAGAGAAAGGCAAATAATATGGTTTTTTGTTTTGCACCAAGTAAAGGTCAGAGCAAATTTTCTCACAAATGTGAAATCAGCAGTGACAGTGAGGCAACCCCTTATAATGTTAAGAATGCAGAAGTCAAATTGACCACAAAAGAGGGAAATATTGGGCGCACTATTAAAGTCAAAATTCAGGGTATGCGTCAAGAGCTGCCCCTTTTTGTGGTATTCAGGGCACTAGGGCTAATATCGGATAAGCAAATCATTGAATCGATTTTATACGCTATCAATGATACCGAAGTAGCACCTTATCTGGAGCTCCTGCGTCCATCAATTGATGAAGCGAGCCCAATTCGTGATGAACAAACGGCTCTGGAATACTGCAGCAAATACGTGATTCTGCAATCTGGCATTAAGCCCATGACATTTCAGACATCGACATACAAATTGTGGCACACGAGGAATATGATTTTAGAGGAATTTTTGCCTCATTTGGGGAAAAATCCTGTCAAAAAAGCCTATTTCTTGGGCTATATGACATACCGCTTACTACAGAGTTATATGAATGATGACTATGCTGACAGAGATAGCTTCCTGAACAAGCGTGTGGATACTACTGGTGAACTCATGGCGTTCCTTTTCCGAACCCATTTCAAAAAGATGATGAAGGATGTGGAAGGCAAATGTAGGATAGAGTTACAGAAGCACAGATATGAAGACCTGGCTGGGACCTTGGGACGAAAGATCAAAAAAAGTGATATTGAAAGTGGTATGAAATATGGTCTTAGCACTGGAAATTGGGGATTACAAAGCAAGGATAATAAGAAGGGAATTGCCCGTATGTTGAACAGATTGAGTTATTTGAGCTTTTTGTCGGATTTGAGGAAAATTCAGGCGCCCATGGACAAAACCCTGAAGAGTGATGTTCCCAGGCGACTCCATAGCACTCAGTGGGGGCGAATTGATCCCGCAGAAACTCCAGAAGGTGCCCCTGTTGGTATTGTGAAGAACATGGCGCTCACTTGTGTGGTGACTGTCGCGAGTTCGAGTGCCCCGGTGCGCAATTATGTGAACACTTTGGGTGTCCGTAATTTGGAGGATATTACCCCCGCAATGATCTACGGAAATGCGAAAGTTTTTATCAATGGTGATTGGGTGGGTATTCATGATAAACCTCAGGAATTATTGATTGAATTGAGGTCACTGAGGCGCCAGGGATTGATTAATATTTTTACAAGCATTAGCTGGAATATTGATGCAAATGAGATTTTTATAATAACCGAGGGAGGACGTGTTTGCCGCCCTTTGCTAGTGGTGGAGAATAATAAATTGCTGATTGGACCTGAAATTATTGAGAAAATCAATCAAAATGAGCTAGAATGGGATGACCTACTGACAACCACGAAAGGCAGTTTTTGTGTGGAATATGTGGACGTTGCTGAAGAAAATTGTGCAATGATTGCACTGAATTCGGACTATTTGGCGAAGAATGACCGCGAAAATGAAAAGTATTATGAATACACCCATTGTGAAATGAGCCCCACCATTATTTTGGGAGTTGTCAGTTCAAATATTACACTGAGTGACCACCAACAGGCGCCTCGTGTTATCTTTTATTGTGCACAATCAAAGCAGGCAATTGGCATATTTGCTACAAATTATGAGGACCGATTTGACAGTAGTGGATCTGCACTTTACTACCCTCAGAGAGCGCTAGTGAATGCGGATAATTCATCTATTACGAATTTGGATAAAATACCAAATGGACAAAATGTGATTGTGGCGATTCAATGCTATACGGGATATAATCAGGAGGATAGTGTGATTGTCAACAAATCTTCCCTGGATAGGGGTATGTTTGTGACTAGCTATTTTCGGACTTATGAGGGCAAGGAACAGAAGAATCAGAGCACACTTGAAGAGGAAAAATTCTGCAAACCGGTGAAGTATAATCCAAATGGAACTCCGCGAACTGCGGGAATGAAAGAGGGGTCGAGTTATGGTAAACTAGAGGAGAATGGATTTGTGAAAGTGGGAACCCGTGTGAATGGCGGTGATGCAATTATTGGAAAATGCATTCCACTGAAGACTACTTCGGATGATGATATCAAATACAGGGATGCGAGCACTTTTGTAAAGAGTACGGAGAGTGGTGTAGTTGATAAGGTATATATTAACAAAGATGGCGAGGGCTTCAAATTTGGGAGGGTGCGCGTTCGCAGTGAGAGAATGCCGGAAATTGGTGACAAATTCTGCTTCACTTCAAAGACAGAAGTTATGACAACGGAGGGATGGGTTAGCATTGCGAAAATTACGAAATCCCACTTGGTAGCGCAGCTTGTTGATGGAAAATATATTGAATATGTGAACCCAATTGATGTTTATAGTTTCAGATATATGGGAAAGATGGTGAAAGTTCAATCTGAACACATTGATTTTGATGTGACACTTGACCACGAATTATATGTAAAGATGGATGGTGAAAGTGAGTATTCTAAAAAGAAGGCATCTGGCATTTATGGGCGATCATTTCAGTGCAAGAAGAATGGGTTTAAGCGGGGAATTGATGTTCATGAGCATCCTGTTGTCCATTTTGCCCTTGAAATTCGAAATGGGGTAGAAGCTAAATTTCCGGATTGGGTTTGGGATTTGCCTGGGGATCAGGCAAGGCTTTTTATTCAAAGAATGATGGATAATGAATATCAAACAAAATCGAAGGATTTTGCAGATGATTTAATGAGATTGAGTATTCATGCCGGAATAAGCGTATCAATTGTAAAAATGTATGATACATATGTTGTCACTATAATTCATGATTGTGAGCCAGTTATTGAGGCAAAACAGTGCTCAATGTATTGGTATGAGGATTCAGTATATTGCTTACAAGTGCCATCCCATGTTTTTATGGTGCGTCAGAATATGAAGAATATGTGGACTGGGAATTGCTCAAGAGGAGCCCAAAAAGGAACTTGTGGAATCGTTTATACTCAGGAAGATATGCCATTCGCCAAGAGTGGGATAGTTCCTGACTTGATCATCAATCCACATGCATTTCCGAAGCGTATGACAATTGGTCAATTGATTGAGACTGTTATGGGAAAAACGGCGGCTCTGAAGGGCATTAGCATTGATGGATCACCTTTTAATCAGATGAACCCGAACGACATTGGCGACATTTTGGCGAACGAGTGTGGATTCGAGAGAAATGGGAAGGAGATTCTGTATAATGGTAAGACTGGTGAGCAAATTGAGACAGCGATTTTTATTGGTCCAACGTATTATCATAGGCTGAAGCATATGGTGCAAGATAAGCTCCATTGTTTGAGCCCGGATCATGAGGTTTTGACGAGGAATGGCTGGAAGGCGATTGATAAGGTTGAGATGTCAGATGAGATTGCTAGCTTGGTGGAGGATCAGCTGGTTTACCAGAGTCCTATAAATGTTTATCATTACCCGGAATACAATGGGCGCATGTATCGCATTAAGAATCGGATGATTGATTTGAATGTCACTGCGAACCATCGGATGTATGTTGCCCATCAAGGAAAAGAATATGACTTTGCCAAGGCTGAAGATATTGTAGGCAAACAGGTCATGTATAAGAGGGATGCTGAATGGAATGCGCCAGAATTTGATTTGGGCTCATCAGTTGAATATTCAAACAAAGTTTTGCCTGAATGGTGCTTTCAATTGAGCTCAAAACAGTCTAGAATAATGATTGATGAAATATTTTCGGGCAATAGCCGTCTATGCCTTTCGACTGATTCTGATAAATTTGCGGACCAAATTATGCAATTATGTTTGCATGCAGGATGGTCCGCAAACAAATTGGTCGATGTGGAGAAAAATAGAATAGAATTAGTATTATTCAAATTGGGGAATGATCCCGCGGTGAATAATGGCGAAGAAGGCGAAGAAGAGGAACTTTATGATTATTGTGGATCCGTGCATTGTGTGGAAGTGCCGGGAAATGTATTTATGGTTCGCAGAAATGGCAAGCCTGTTTGGACGGGTAATAGCCGTGCGTCGGGTCCATATTCGCAGCTGGTGCGCCAGCCGAGTGTGGGAAGGGCGAGAGATGGAGGTTTAAGGATGGGTAGATTCTGCCCATGTCGGCTTACAAGAGTCGGCAAGTCTGCGGTGCAGCAGGCAACATTCTCAAATTGCGGGGAAATCCAGTTTGAAGTCATTGATACCAAGCCTAGTTGGAAACAATTAGAGTGGCTTATGTTAATCGCATAAGGTATGGTAAAAAGTCAGTGAATATGGACAATCCGCAGCCAAGCCACTAAATCAGGAATACCTGATAGTGGAAGGTTCAACGACTAGATGGGAATGGGCGAAAGCTTAAGATATAGTCTAGTCCCACCCGAGAGGGTGTTTCATTGTGTAGTCTTATAAATCCTGCACTATTAGGTTTATACGGCGAAGATGGAATAGGTGATTCCTTGTAGAATTACTGAGGTAGTAACGGAAATGGAAAGAGATGCGCTTTTATCACATGGAACAGTGCAATTTTTGAAGGAAAGAATGTTCGATGTGTCGGACAAATACTTTGTCAGTTTGAGTAAGGAAACTGGTATGATTGCAGCGGTGAACAAAACTAAGGGAATATACAATAATTTGTATGGAAATAATAATACGGATTTTGTGAGGGTGCAAATCCCCTATGCGACGAAATTATTTATGCAAGAGTTATACACAATGGGGATAACAATGAAGCTCAAGACCGGGGGGGGAACTGCCGTTCCCCCCTTACACTAACGAATCGCTTGCGATTCGTTACCCCCCCATGCTCTTGCAGCCCCGCAATTGCCGGATTAAGCAAAATAACTGATAAAATTCTGATAGAATATAAATATTTATAAAATACTGTTGCTATAATGTGGCAATATGCAAGCGTTTTGGCGGTTTATTCAAATAACTTCGCCACAGATATCTAAAAAAATCAAAGAAAAAAATGATGGTAAATTTTGGTAATTTACCATCATTCATGATAATTCAGTCAAATGAGTTTTAGACGTTTAAGCAAACCTTACGATTCACATATATATCAGGCGTCAAAATCTAGGTTGTTAGATATAGACGATCTCTTCAAAGTACTGCTGTACTTGTTGTTGATGAAACGCACTGTCTTGACTCCAGAACAGCGTGCTGGAAAAAAAGTTCAGGATCAATACGATGCTTTGCAGGATTTTTATCCGGGAAAAGCAACATTTTTTTCCGATCAGTCATTCGCTGATTTGTTAAATTATGATGAATATCTTCAGCTGACCTATAAGATCATGCATGATGTCGACAAAATTGTGCATGATCTTTATCAACAAACTGCAACTGACTATATTCTTTTCATTTGCAAAATCTGTGACTTGTTTGGTGTCCCACCTGAAGTTTTAAGGATTCATCCTGAAACCACAATCGTCTCAAAGGTCGCAGAATTGTTGGTGTATTTGCGTAATCTTTCGCAAACGTTTAATAGTTGGACAATCCAATGTCTACCTCAACAAACGTTGCAAAACATGAAGCAGTATCGCAAACTTCTGCAATTTCTTGAGAGAGTTGTTACAGACAGGACTTTTGCACTTCACAATGAAGACTACAATGATCTCCAAATTCTTCTCAACAAATCCATTCAAGATCCAATTGATCTATCAACATTTTTTTCGACACTTGAAGAACCCAGCACTGACAGGTACATTTTAACATGGATACACACGGTCATGTATGAAATGGTCGATGACATATCGATTGAAGATTGCTTGAAACCAATTCCAGCGAACTTTCAAAAGAAAATCGTCAAGCTTTGGAAAATTGTTCACGAAAAGCTCAGTTCTGAAGAAGCTCTGTCAGAACAGTTACTTGTTTTTTTGGTCAATGTTTTGCCATCACTTGTCAAGACGAAGTATTTTCTGATTGATTGCGATTTATTCGCATCTGTTGGCAATTTGGTGGAAAAGCTCCTTGGAACTTTGACGGAGGGACAGTATTCTGATTTCCGTTGTGGAAAAAATGAAAAAATGTCCATGTTTTTGCCGGAAGACTTTACCGCATTTTCAAGTTGTCTTTTGAAAGCAATTGGGAATCTTTACGACGATCTTCATGATGTCAAAAATCTTCAAGATGATTTAGATGTGACACTCGAAAGTTTGATTGCTGTACATCCGGAAAAGAGGAATGAGTAATTACGCTATGATGCATTGATGTCATTAAAGGTAGTTTGCATCAACCTAAAGACAGCCAATCTCCTCGAGCATTCATCCCGTCTGGTTAATTGTAAGACTGCAAAAATACACCAATATTATCTTTCATAAGCCCCCTTAATTCTTTCTCAATTGAATTCCCCCTCTTGTTCAATTCAATTTCCAATATGACGCTCCCATTCTTTTTTTCTGTCCCACGATATGATACTTCTTCTCCAAAAAATGTCAAATAATAGTATTCAGGAACATTCCCATTTTCGCGACTTATTCCGCAGAATGTAATATAGAGCACCTGATTTTGCCCCAAATTCTCTCGCAATTGCTCATCAAATTCCTGGAATGGGATATAATGAATGTCTTTATTTATGGCTCCAATATAATAGAATTGGAGCTCATCGCGGCGCATTCTATTCGGCATAACTTCCAATATGAGCCGATTTCTACAAACTGAGTCTAAAGTGCACACACTATTTAATGTAGTTAGCATCCGTATAATTATATAAAGAAATGTTTATTATATAATATAACGCCTAAGAAATGAATAATGATAGTGATAACATACAAATAGCAAAAGAGGCGCTGCCAAATTCTCCTGATATTGCACCAAAAGAAGAACATGATACTGCTCCAGTTCTATCAGAGTTGCCAAAGGAGCTAATTATTGGGATCGATATTTCCCCGGAAAAAATTATTGAAATTTTCCCAAAATCTGACGAACCTATTGATAGAATAAGAATTACTGATATTGGATTATATAGTATTACAAAGAAGAACGAGGCTTTTTTTATAACGAACCTAATTACAAAATATTTCGGAGAAAGCCATATTGTAATAACCGACAGCACAGCCTGTTGTGGCGGCAATACGATCAGTTTTTTACTTCACCCCCAAATTGAAAAAGTGAATTCCATTGAAATTAATGATCATCATTTCGATATACTCAAAAATAATGTCGAACTTTACAAAAATTATTCCAAAGTGGAATTAATTAAAAGCAATTATCTAGATGTTGCACATAATTTGCAGCAAGATGTTATCTTTTATGATTTGCCATGGGGTGGGAAAAATTATATTGAAAAAGACGAAATTACACTGGGGCTTTACACAAACAATCATTTCTTCATTTCTTTATCGTCGATTGTAAATCAAATGAAGGATAAAACGAAGCTACAAGTGCTAAAAATTCCGCTAAATTTTGGTTTCACCAAATTCTTAAGAGAAATTGAATATACGAAGATAAAGATACATAAAATTTATAATAAATATTCAAAAAGGCTATGCTATTTTATTCTTATTCTGGTATTTTAGGTTTGTTTTTGTCCTTTCAAAACATTTTCAAACTCTGTTATTTTTTGTTTAATTGGGTCGACATCATTAGACAACTGTTTTACTTTTTCGCTTAAAACATTTACTTGAGAAGATAACATTTGAACCTGGGTGCTTAAATTTGAGTCTTGTTGTCCCTGTTGTTGCTGCTGTTGTTGGATTGGCTGTTGCTGCACCTGCTGTTGTTGAACTGGCTGTTGTTGCATTTGCTGTTGTTGAACTGGCTGCTGCTGCTGTTGTTGAACTGGCTGCTGCTGCTGTTGTTGTTGCAGTGGCTGCTGTTCAGCAGTTAAATTCTCCCGAATAAATGGTTTAAATAAAAAAATAAAAAATATATAAATCAATAATATAGTAAATGATAAAACAATTCTCATTATTATTACTTATTTTTTTTATTTTTTCAATTATATATTATTTTTCTTCTCCAAAACCAGCTAAAACAACTGAAAATTTCGTAGATAAATCCGGTGAAAAATCATTCCCACTCAAAGATCGAACATTCACATATGATAAAGATAAAATAACAATTAACCCTGACTATACATTTACAGCTCCTTTACAAAAAGCCGTCGTATCTAAATTGTCAGATTTAAAATATAATTATTCAATATTTAATCTAAAATGTATTATTGAAATTTTTTATAATGATAATCCAATAAAAATAAATGTGAATGATTATGCATCTATAATTGATATTCGTAAATCCAAAAAAATAGATGGGGTTCTTAATATTTTTCTTCATGATAGAATATGTGGTTCAATTAGAAATAATATTCTTAAAACAAATGCCATAGAAATTTATGATGATCGTGAAATAGTTGGTGCCATTTTCCTTGCATATTTAATCTACCATAGTGTAGAAGATTTTGAAACAACAGATTATGATAAAAAATATTCAAGTTCTTCTAAAAAATCCACTACGACCGAATCCTAGCAATTTTCGCCTCCAATTGCTTTATCTTCTCAATAAGGATCATATTAATCATCATCTGATCCATATACTTCTCCCCATTAATCTCCACAATATCCTCTGCATTTTCATCTATTTCAGATTGCAATTTCTCTTTTATTCTCCCCCACACTTTGTCCATTTTTTTATCATCCATTTTGGTGCCCTCTTTTTTGCATGGAATCCTTAATAATTGTCCTCCATTATGATACATAAACCCGTCTTTTTGTCCCATATGCCAGTCACCTGTGCTAACAACTATTTTCCCACCTGCCGTATCATATCCACCCCATCTTATTTTACAACCGTCCGCCTCCCAGCACAATTCATCTCCAATCCGAAGTGTATTTCCTCCTTTGGTAGAAATCATTAGTCCGCCATCTTCCCCAATTTTATTCTCACCAAATTCCATATGACTCTGGCTGTCAAATCTCATATTTGTGTTTTCCAAATACATATTTACCTTTCTCGTCCTAAAAATGCACTCCTCCAATTTTACGCTATTTGGGTCCAGTGTGAAACACTCATTGTAAAACTGCCCATTTTTTATCATAAGGGCACCCTCTATACGCACAATCCCATTATAAATTTCCATAAATTGGCTGTTCCCCTTCGAGAATTTCATGGCAATGTCTTCCAGGCAAACACGATCATCAAACTCTACTCGTCCTTTTTTGTTCTTCCAAATCATGCGTCCGTCAATCTCTACATCCATCTCAGTGGTCTTCATTTTATTTCCAATCAAACTGAATTTCTGGTTCCAATTGAACGCCGCATTCTTCATTTCAAAGTCCAAGTGGGAGAGAAGCATTAAGTCATTTTTCACCAAAAACTGTGCATTCTTCCTTGGGTATAAATAGTTGATGAAACTATCCTCCAATTGAAGAGGAACATTCTGAATTCTTACCTCATCACCATCGATGCGCATAATTGGAAATCCATTTTTCTCGAAAATGACATTTGTATTCAAAAAATTAACCGTTGTGCTCTCAAATTTGGCTCCATTATCCGTTATTCGCCCAAATACATTCCCCTCTTTATTCTTCCATTGCATATCCACATTTTGGTATTCCACCACTGGAAAATGTATTTGCATAAGGCGGTCGCCCATGAAAAATATATTCCGGTTTTTATCATCAATCCACGTTATTTTTGTTTTTGTATATGTAATTTCCATCTCTTTATTGGATTCTTTCCCGGATGAATTCTCTGTTATAACACCTATCTTTCTATGCAAGCCTTTATTAACATCTAATTTTAGTCCATTCCAATCCCAAGCTTGTGGGTTTATTTGGAATGTTTTATTAGGATCTGAAATACTACTTTCCTCTAGTATGAGCGTTCCTTTTTTTATTTCAAGGCTGGATTTCTCCAATTGCAGCTCACATCGCGTAAAATGGCAGACATTCTGCTGAATGTCTATCACTTTATTCCCGGATTTATCCAGCCATTCAAATGAACAATCCTTCCATTTTTGCTCAATAGACTCCCCGTAGATAATATTACTTTCTATCATAAGGGTCGCATTCTCATCTTTATACAGAAATATAGAATTCTCTATTACAAATTTATAGTTCTTTATTTTCATAAATGATGGGCTAAGCATCATTTTTCCATCCTGATAATCCACCTTATAATTCCGCATTGTCATCTGATTTCCGATAAACTCTAGTCCTTCATTTAATGTAAATTTTCCATTTATTTTAATTGTATTCTTTTCTAATGTGAACCTATCCACGCCATCATGGGTATAATTCAGTCGGCTATTCTTCAAATTTAGTTCCCCATTGGAAAAATGATGCTCGACTTTGTCGTCTTTTATGACCATATTATTTTTCAGGATACTGCAATTCTCCAATTTTAGGATAGTCTGGTTCGCAGTGATTCCGTCTTTTGTTGCCTGGAAGCCGCCAATTTGGAGCCGGCTATTTTCAAAGTTCATTATGCAATCATAAATAGAAATAACCCCATTTTTAGAAGTGAATATATCGTTGATTGTAATTTCACCTGATAAGGATACTCTGCTATCCCGGAATTCCACTTCATTATCTTTCACTTCCATATAGCCCCCATTTTTTATAAATTTCATATTCCGTAATTCCATTTTATCATCCCAAATCATCATATGGAGAGTCTTACTCTTTATGCAATCCGGGGCTAAAATAAGATTTCCTAATTGAATTTCCCCATTTACAATGAGATTTGTGTTTTCGAAATGTGCGGTATTATCCTTTATACGCAGCCAGTGCTTATCACTCATGCGAAAAACTACGTCTGTGTTGTCAAATATGGCACGTTTCCCCTGAATTTTAAGCTCGTCCTCAGCAATTTGTAAATGATGGAAGCAAATTTTTCCGAGGGAAGAGAACTCACAATTCTCGTATTGGATGCGTATATTGCGGATCTTCCATTCGCTGTCATTCATTGTGATATGCTTACCGAAAATCAAATTCCTGTGAATGTGCAGGTCACTCGTAGCCACAATGCGGTCATCAATTGTAATCGCCGGGGTTACAAATTTAAATTTGTCCGCTTGAATAAGGATTTCACCGGGGCGCATAATTGTCTGTCCAATTGTCAGCTGATCTATACTTACATCGGCAATTTTGCCGTTCTCTATTTTAAATCCAGTCATTTCAAAAGTGGTGCCATCAATGAGCACATCCCCGTGAAAATGATGTTTGGTATTAAATTCCCAGATTGGGCTGGATTTTTTATTCATCAATTTGGAACAAATTGCGCCCTCTTCCAATTCCAGCGGTTTTGCAAAAAGGATGGGTTCCACAAAAACTACCTGATCATTGGAAATCTGGAATAATGTTTTTCCGGACATTGCCAGTTCTTCCGCTGATATTTTCAGATTAGGCGCCTCAATACTTGTATTTTGAAAAGTGAGCCCATTTATACGGATTTCACCGCTAATATCGATGGTTTTTCCTTCAATTTTAGAGACAACTAGGGGCAAATTCGCGGAGATCTTTTCTTCTCCAATTGTCAGCCGATTCATAAAATTAACGTCGCCATTCTCCCAAACCATTGTATTATTTTTCACGGTTTGTTTGAGACCTCCATTATACTCCAATATGACTTCCTCTCCATCTAGAGCAACTTTGGTGATTTCAGTAGTTTTCGTGCCAATCCGTAGCAATTCACCCCCAAGGATTTCCGCATCTTTACCAATTGCTAGCCCACCACCTTTAGAGAAGGACAGATTACGGTTCTCATGATAGGTAAAATAACTATCACCCGTTTTTCCTGGCTGTCCTTGAAGCCCACGTGGTCCAGTTTCTCCTTGATCCCCACGGTCGCCCTTAACGCCCACAATTGGGAAGCCCTCTGACACAACAAAGCGGTCATTTATAAGATGAATGAAATAGAGCTTTCCATCGATTGTGGATAATATGGCTGTTCCATCACCGTATTTTTCCAATTGTTCATGAGTGAGCTTTTTTGGCTCAATTGGGAGGCGGAAATCCGGGGAAAATGCTGGTCCTTGGAGTCCAATTGAGCCGGTGTCTCCTTTTTCTCCGCGTTCACCTTTTGCTCCTGGGGCTCCAATTGCACCTGGGTCTCCATGATCTCCTCTTGGTCCCTGTTCACCTTTTTCGCCTCGATCACCTTTTTCTCCTTGGTCGCCTTTTATACCTTGCTCACCTTTTATTTTGAATCCCTGGGAAAAAGAGAAATGGTTGGAAGTGTCGTCTTTGAGGACGAAATAGAGGTTTCCCGTTTCCACGCAGAAATAGGAATATCCCTGTCCCATTTTGCGTAATTCTTCTTGAGAGAAATTCTGGGGTAATTTTTTATCCACTCTATTGGGATGAAAAGCTGGTCCAACGTCGCCCTTGTCACCTTTTTTTCCGGGGGCTCCCTGTGCGCCTGGCAGACCCATTGGTCCAATTTCTCCAGGAGTGCCCTTGGAGCCAGTCTCACCACGATCACCTTTTTCACCTTTGTAGCCACGAGGACCCGATATTGCCAGCCCATTTGATAGGATCTTTGAATTTCCGTCCATAACGACAATATGAACTAGACCAGTGCCTATGTTGAGGAATGAATATCCTTCAGGATATTGTGTGACCTGTTTGGGTAATTCTAGGACATATTTATCTATATTCATGATTTGAGCATCGGCGCCATTTTCTCCGCGATCACCTTTTTCACCGGGATAGCCTCGCTCGCCTTTTTCACCCTGGAGCCCCACAAAATTCCAGCCATCGTCAGAGATTCCAATTTCACCCTCTTCCGTTTTACTTGTCGCGTAAATTTTGCCGTTTTTTGTGCAAAAAACGAAGCGATTGGCTCCCAGGGTTTGCAGCGCGATTTGAGATACTTTAAGGTCTTCTATAGGGCGGTCAAAAACGTAGTCGACTTTTAGTGCGGGTCCTTGTGCACCTCTTTCACCCTTTTCACCTGGCAGTCCATTCTCTCCTTTTTCGCCTTTATCTCCTTTGGCGCCCATCATTCCGACTAAATTTTGCCCTTCATCCCAATAATAATGTTTGCCGTCTTTCTTTAAAAAATAGAGCCTATTTTTCGTGGTGTTATAGTATGAATATCCTTCTCCGTAGACTGCCAATTCAATTTGCGATATATTGGACAAATCATTCTGTGTGACAAGTTTGGGATAGAAACCATAGTAAGTAATTTGCTGAGTGGGCTTTGGAGTCGGTTGTGGTGTTATTTGCGCTTCCAGGTCTATCGTAGTCTGAATTTTATATTTTGAAATTGGAAGGTCCGTTTTAAGAGTTTTAGATATTTTGAAAAATTGGGAATTCTTCTGGATATGATCGATTAACCCTGAGTTGATTTCCACTAATTCATCGGTTATTAAATAGAGTTTGCTATTATTATTATTAAAATATAATGTATGTTGTTTCGACATTATTGTATTAAATGGATACAATAATGCAGTGGATTAAACGAAAAAATTGATGCAGAATTTTATATTATTTTTACAATCCACGTTCGCGTCCCAGAGAAATTCGGAAAAGCGACAACACGACTGTCGAAATGAGCCACGGACGTGAACAAGAGAGATTACCAAGTGAATCTTTAAGAACAAACACCAAACAAGAAGAAGAAGCACTCAAAGTAATTGCGGCAAAGCTTCGCCGTAAAATTCTTATTATGAGGCTTATTCGGGAAGGTCGTGCAAATGACCAACCTGATTTGTTTTCTCAGGCGATTGTTTTGGGGAGTTATTCTGCCAGAGCCGATTTTGCCTTGGTATGCTTCACTCTGAATCTACCCTATCAAATTCGCAAAACTGCTTTTGAGTTGCTTAAACAAGGGCGCGATCATGGATGTCCCAATTGCACCGGTATGCTTGCATATTATTACGTGACTGGAGGTAGAGGAGTCACACATCGGTGTGATGATACTGCTTACCGTCTAGCATGTCAGAGTGCAGCTGCTGGGAGCTGGTTTGGAAAGATGGCTTTGGTGCATTTTCTCAAAAGTCTTTTAGGTGTTAAGGATCCAGAAGAAGATGATTTCGAGCTTTATTGGACTGATCTATTT
>Ga0255098_1000264_pt1 | contig 16060 bp, 13 predicted proteins | sample Colum_Atlam_RepC_2_FD_188440 | JGI IMG/M metagenome (GOLD analysis project Ga0255098, IMG submission 188440) | Freshwater microbial communities from Columbia River, Oregon, United States - Colum_Atlam_RepC_8d | ecosystem: Environmental > Aquatic > Freshwater > River | place: USA: Oregon... | reverse complement strand
TGTAAGAGTATTTGACATGACAGGTAAACTAATCGAAGATAGAGAAGTGGCACCGTCAGCGTTAGAGAGCTTACAACTAGGCGCAGATTGGGCATCAGGAGTTTACAATGTAATTGTAGCACAAGATGACCAAGTGAAAACCGTTAGAATGGTTAAAAAAGAGTAAGGTAGTAACACAAGTACTGTGCAAATCAGTGCAAGTGAAACCAACTTATAAACAAGAGGAGGCTGTCTTACGACAGCCTCTTTTTTTTATCTTTAAAGTAAATTGAGTTTAATTAACTTATTAATATAATTAAAATAAAAGATTTGCTATTTTTACACAATGATTATAGTCACAGGAGCAACAGGTTTAGTAGGTTCGCATTTGTTAGTGCAACTTCTTCAAGAAAATGAGGAAGTAAAAGCGTTATTTCGTTCTGAAAAACAAATTGAAAAGACAAAGAATGTATTTTCTTTTCATAATCAATTAGAGCTTTTTGATAAAATTAATTGGGTAAAAGGCGATATTACCGATATTCCTTCGTTAGAAATTGCTTTTGAAAATATTACTCATGTTTATCATTGTGCTGCACTAATTTCGTTTGACCCAAATGACGAAGAAGAGCTTAGAAAAATAAATATTGAAGGAACCGCCAACGTTGTAAATTGCTGTATTGATTTTGGCATCAAAAAACTTTGTCATGTAAGTTCAATTGCCGCTTTAGGAAACCCAAAAGAACACGAAATTACAATTACTGAAGAAACCGAATGGAATCCTGAAGAATTACACAGTGATTACGCAATTTCAAAATATGGTGCCGAAATGGAAGTATTTCGCGGCCATCAAGAAGGGTTGGAAATAGTAATTGTGAATCCAGGTGTGATTTTTGGCTTTGGATTTCCCAAAAAAGGAAGCGATGTAATTATTCAATCCGTAAGAAAGGGAATGGCTTTTTACACAAATGGTTCTGTTGGAATTGTATTTGTAGAAGACGTAATCAAATGCATGATGCAACTCATGAAAAGCAACATCAATGGAGAACGTTTTACGCTTGTAGGCGAAAATATTGAGGTTAAAAAACTACTTAAATTTATAGCCACAGAGTTAAACTTAAAAAGTCCTTCAATAAAAGCAACAAAATTAATGACTGCTATTGCCTGGCGACTAGATTGGCTGATTTCAAAAATTGCGAATCGCAAAAGAAAAATAACCCGAAATACAGCTGCCGCATCACATGACACTTCAATTTACGATGCTTCAAAAATTAAATCGTATTTTGAATTTGAATTTCAAGAAAAAGAAGATTATTTAAAAACTATTCTGAAACACTAAAGCTTTTTTTAACATCGTCTGATGCATTGGTTGCTTTAGTTGTATCATTCATTTTCTTTTGTTCTAAATCTAATCTTTCAATTACTTTTTTATAGATTTTTTTATATTTCCTAGCATCTGAAGCATAATAGCGTTGATTTTGACTATAGGTTAAGCTATCTATTTTATACTTTTGAAATATATACTGATTCGCATTAATATTAGCCTCTGCTAATTTATAAGGCATATTGCCATCCGCTGCTTGTAAAACTGCAATATCAAAAATAATATTTACCATTACTTCCTCATCCAATAAATTATCTGGTTTGGGCGTTGGATTCTTAGAACAAGAAAATAACAATAAGCTTACAAATAAAAATAGCAGTGGTTTCATTATAAATTTCTTTCAAATAATAATCGTTGGCCTACTTTCGTTTCTTTTACTTTACCATTATGATAAACTAATTTCCCATTGACAAAAGTATGTGTCACACGCGATTTAAAGTTATATCCTTCAAACGGAGACCAACCACATTTTGCAATAATATTTTCTTTTTTTACATTCCACGGTAAATATGCATTAACAATTGCTATATCAGCATAATAACCTTCTCTAATGAATCCTCTTTTTTCAATTTGAAAAATTTTAGCAGGATTGTGACACATTTTTTCAACAATCTTTTCTACCGTAATTTTTCCTTGATGATGCGCTTCAAACATAGCTACAACAGCATGTTGAACTAAAGGTCCACCAGAAGGACAGGTTAAATATGGATTGCTTTTTTCTTCAAGTGTATGAGGTGCATGATCTGTGGCTATTACATCAATTCTATCATCTAATAATGCTTTCCATAATGCATCTTTATCTGCTTGCGCTTTTACAGCAGGATTCCATTTAATCAAGGAGCCTTTTGTTTCATAATCAGCATCTGTAAACCATAAATGATGAATACATACTTCTGCCGTAATTTGCTTTTGTTCTAATGGAATTTTATTGGTAAATAAATCTAATTCTTTTGCTGTAGATATATGGAATACATGAAGTCTAGCTCCTGTTTTTTTTGCTAAAGCAATTATTCTTTCAGTTGACACATAACAAGCTTCAACACTACGTATTTCTGGGTGTTTATCAACTGGAATATCTTCCCCATAAATCTCTTTAAACTTTGCTAAATTATTTTTAACTATAGTTTCATCTTCGCTATGAACAGCAATTAACAACTTTGTACTTGTAAATATCTTTTCTAATGAAGCTGAACTATCAACAAGCATATCGCCAGTAGACGATCCTAAAAAAAGTTTTAATCCAGCTACATTTCTAGGATTTGTCTTTAATATTTCTTCAAGATTATCATTGGTACCACCCATCATAAATGAATAATTCGCATACGATGTTTTAGCGGCAATTTGATATTTATCTTCTAAAAGTTCTTGCGTAACAGCATTAGGAAATGTATTAGGTTGTTCGATAAATGAAGTGATTCCTCCAGCAACAGCAGCTTTACTTTCAGATTCGATAGTTCCTTTATGAGTAAGACCAGGTTCTCTAAAATGCACTTGATCATCAATGGCACCCGGAATTACATAACTTCCTTCGGCATCAATAATAACACAGTCAGATGATTTTACGCTAATTTTTTCAGCAATCTCTTTTATGAATTCATTTTCAATTAATATATCCCCTTCAAAAACAACACCCTCATTTACAATTTTGGCATTTCTAATTAAATATGTACTAGTACTCATTATAATCTATTAAATATTTTACGTAGTCTTAACATTATTACTCCAACAACGGCTTCACGAATAATACCACCGCTCATTTTTGATTGTCCTTTAGTTCTATCTGTAAAAATGATAGGAACCTCAACAATAGTGAATTTATTTACAAAGGCACGATATTTCATTTCTATTTGAAACGCATAACCCACAAATTTTATTTTATCTAGATTAATTATTTCTAATACAACCCTTTTATAACATTTAAAACCTGCTGTGGCATCTGCTATTTTCATTCCAGTTATCATTCTCACATAAACCGAAGCAAAATAAGACAACAAAACTCGGCTTAAAGGCCAGTTTACAACATTGACTCCATTTGAATATCGAGAACCAATAGCTACATCCGCTCCATTTTCACAAGCGGCTAACAACTTTTCTAAATCATTTGGATTGTGTGAAAAATCGGCATCCATTTCAAAAATATAATCATATCCATGAGAAAGCGCCCATTTAAAACCTGCTACGTATGCAGTTCCTAATCCTGATTTTTTCATGCGAACTTTTAAATGCAATTGAGAAGGAAATTCTTGTTGTAATTCTTTCACTTTATCTGCAGTTCCATCAGGAGAATTGTCATCCACTATTAAAACATCAAAAGGCGTCTTTAAAGCAAAAACTTCTTTTATAATCGATTCAATATTTTCAATTTCGTTAAAAGTTGGAATTATAACAATACCCTGAGCCATAAAAAATCTTATAATTTGACTGCAAAAATAAACTATTTCTCGGACACAATTCTTAATAATTTTATAATAATGAATATGAGAGTATTTTTTGTAAATTTGCGCCAATATGTTAGCAATTCAATTACATGATCGAATTATTGAAAGCAAAGATTGGGCCACCCTTTTGTTTGTGGTTTGCTTAGCTATAATTGCTATTAACAAAACCATATCTTCGGTTCGTTTTAACGAATTTGTTCGTTTAGCTTATTCTGATAAATACACAAAAATCTACAGAGATAGCAGTAATCTAATGAGTGGTTTTACCATTTCAATGTTTTTATTACAATTAATTTCTTTTTCTTTTTTTACTTTATTAGTATTGAATCAATTTAATAAAGCTGAAAAAAATGACTTAATAGTATATATTCAAATCTTTACGTTTTTAAGCGTTTTTATACTTTCTAAATTTTTAATTGAGAAAATTATCGCCACAGCCTTTAAAATTGAAGAATTTAACGAGCAATTTAACTTGTTAAAGGTAAACTATAGAGCTTATTTTGGATTTATTTTATTGCCTGTTAATATTATTCTTTTTTACAATTCATTAAATTCAGATTGGTTTTTTTGGTCACTATTAATCACCTTACTAACCATTAACATTGCTACTTACTTGGTTGCATTAAAATTATATCAAAATTTACTATTACGTAAAATATTTTATTTTATTTTATATCTTTGCACCCTTGAAATAGCGCCTTACTATTTTATTTATAATTGGTTTACAAAAAATTAGAGAGAAATATGTCAAATTTGAAAGTGAAAACAATATTAGTTTCACAACCAGAGCCTAAGGTAGAAAATTCTCCTTATTTTGAGCTTCAAAATAAATTGAAAGTTAAAATTGACTTCCGCCCTTTTATTCACGTAGAAGGAGTTTCTGCCAAAGAAGTTCGCGCCCAAAAAATAGACTTAAACAACTATACAGCCATCATATTAACAAGCAGAAACTCTGTAGATCATTTTTTCAGAGTAGCCGAAGAAATGCGTTACAAAGTGCCAGAAGATTTAAAATATTTCTGTCAATCTGAAGCAGTTGCTTTCTATTTACAACGTTATGTAGTTTATAGAAAAAGAAAAATATATGTTGGTCAAAAAGATTTTGTTGACATGTCAACTTTGATAAAAAAGTATAAAGATGAAAAATTCTTATTACCTTCTTCAGATCAATTAAACGCTGATGTTCCTCAAACACTTGACGGTTTAAAAGTAGATTGGACGCAAGGAACATTTTACAAAACCGTAATGAGTGATTTAACGGATTTAAAAGATGTATATTACGATATATTAGCGTTTTTTAGCCCTACCGGAATTAAATCCTTGTTTAAAAACTTCCCTGATTTTCAACAAAACAATACGCGTATTGCGGTTTTTGGAAGTACAACTCAAAAAGAAGCCTTAGAACATGGTTTACGAATAGACATTATGGCACCTAGCCCAGGAACGCCTTCTATGACTGGAGCTTTAGAAAAATATGTAGCAGAAGCTAACAAAGGAAAATAAAACAAATGATATCATTACCCAAATTCGAAAGAGTTTGGGTTTTTTCTTCAATAAAAAAGTCCCGAAAATTTCGGGACTTTTTTACTATATAAATTTCTTAGATTACAACTGAGGACCAGCCGCTACTAATGATTTTCCTTCTTCGTTATCTGTATATTGAACAAAGTTTTTGATAAATCTTGAAGCCAAATCTTCTGCTTTTGTTTGCCATTCAGCAGCATCAGCATAGGTGTTTCTTGGATCTAAAATGTTCGTCTCTACATTTGGTAATACGGTTGGAACTGCAAAATTAAATGTTGGTACTATCTTAGTTTCTGCTTTCTCAATTGAACCATTTAAAATAGCATCGATGATTGCTCTTGTATCTTTAATTGAAATACGTTTTCCTGTCCCGTTCCAACCTGTGTTTACCATGTAAGCAGTAGCATTGTGTTGCTCCATTTTCTTAACTAATTCTTCACCGTATTTTGTTGGGTGTAAAGATAAGAAGGCTTTTCCGAAACAAGCAGAGAATGTTGGTTCTGGTTGTGTTACTCCTCTTTCAGTACCTGCTAATTTAGCTGTAAATCCAGATAAGAAGTAATATTTTGTTTGCTCTGGTGTTAATTTAGAAACTGGAGGCATTACTCCGAATGCATCTGCTGTTAAGAAAATAACTTTAGTAGCGTGACCTGCTTTAGAAACTGGTCTTACAATATTTTCAATATGATTAATTGGGTAAGAAACACGAGTATTTTGTGTTACTGAACCGTCTTTGAAATCTATTACACCATTAGCATCAACTGTTACGTTTTCTAATAACGCATCTTTTTTGATAGCTCCGAAGATGTCTGGTTCGTTTTCTTTACTTAAATCGATAGTTTTAGCATAACATCCACCTTCAAAGTTGAAAACACCATCATTATCCCATCCGTGTTCGTCGTCTCCAATTAATTCACGTTTTGGATCGGTAGATAAAGTAGTTTTTCCTGTTCCAGATAATCCGAAAAATACAGCAACATCGCCATCTTTTCCTTTGTTAGCCGAACAGTGCATAGAAGCAATTCCTTGTAATGGTAAGTAATAGTTCATCATAGAGAACAATCCTTTTTTCATTTCTCCACCGTACCAAGTTCCTCCAATTAATTGGATTTTCTCAGTTAAGTTGAACGCCACATATACTTCAGAATTTAATCCATGAGCTGAAAAATCTTTGAAACTTGTTTTTGAACCATTCATTACGATGAAATCTGGCTCACCAAAGTTTTCTAATTCTGCATCTGTTGGACGAATAAACATGTTTTTTACAAAATGTGCTTGCCATGCTACTTCCATGATGAAACGAACTTTCAATCTTGTATTTTCGTTTGCACCACAAAAAGCGTCAACAACGTATAACTTTTTATTTGATAATTGCTTTACTGTAGTTTCTTTTAAAGCATTCCAAGTATCTTGTGAAATTGGCTTATTATCATTTGCAGCTTTATCAGAATTCCACCAAATTGTATTTTCTGTAACACTATCTTTAACAATGTATTTATCTTTAGGAGAACGACCTGTAAATTCACCTGTCATTACATTAACAGCACCAAGCTCTGATAATTGACCTCTTTCAAAACCTACTAATGCAGTATTTAATTCCTCATTATATAAAAACTCATATGAAGGATTGTAGATTATTTCTGATACATCAACAATTCCGTATTTTTCTAACGAAATCGATTTCGTAATTTGATTATTAGTATCCATAATTAGTTTGTTATGTTGTATTTTAATAAAGTGCAAAATTATAAATTTAATTTTAGATAGCGTTTTAAATTATTGTTTTTTACTTAAAATCGCATAAAAAAGATAACCCCAAGCCGATATTAGTAGCAAACCTCCTAAAGGAGTAACTGGTCCCAAAAATTTAGTCTTTAAGTTTGTAATACCATTTGTAGCCAATAAATAAATTGAACCCGAAAAAAATAGGACTCCTAAAATTGTTAACCAAAAAATCAGTAAACGTTCCTTTTCATTTAAAAAAGCAAAAACACCAATAAACAATAAGAAAAGCGCATGATACATTTGATAACGAACACCCACTTCAAAAGATTGTAATTGCTCTACAGAAAGTACTTTTTTTAAAGCATGCGATCCAAAAGCACCTAAAACGATTGCTGTAATGCCTAAAAAAGCAGCAGCTAAAAGAATTTTTTTGTCCATTTTGATAAATTTGAGACCAAAGATAACAAAAGTTTTTATGTTAAAATATATCATATTTTATAGAATAAATTTTTATAAATATAACATTTTACTATCTTCGTGTGATATTTCACAACACATCAAAAGATGAGACATATTTTAGTTATCGGTGCAGGAAGATCCGCTTCATCGCTCATAAAATACCTTTTAGCAAATTCAGAAAAAGAAAACCTTCATGTTACCATTGGTGATTTATCAGAAGAATTAGCAAAACTAAAAACAAATAATCACAAAAATGCTACAGCCTTAGGCTTTGACATTTTTAATGAAGCCCAACGTAAAGCTGAAATTCAGAAAGCAGATATTGTTGTTTCTATGTTACCTGCACATTTGCATTTAGAAATTGCAAAAGATTGTATTGCCTATAAAAAGCACATGGTTACAGCCTCTTATATTAGTCCAGCAATGCAGGAACTAGACGAAGCTGCTAAAAAAAATGGATTAGTTTTCATGAACGAAATTGGACTTGATCCAGGAATTGACCACATGAGTGCGATGAAAGTATTAGATGAAATTCGCGAAAAAGGCGGAAATATCATTTTATTTGAATCATTCTGTGGTGGTTTAGTTGCGCCAGAAAGTGACACTAACTTGTGGAATTATAAATTTACTTGGAATCCAAGAAATGTTGTATTAGCCGGTCAAGGTGGTGCAGCAAAATTCATACAAGAAGGAAATTACAAATACATTCCTTATTCAAAATTATTCAGAAGAACTGAATTTTTAGAAGTAAAAGACTACGGTAGATTTGAAGCCTATGCCAATAGAGATTCGTTAAAATATAGAAGTGTTTATGGCTTAGACGATGCATTGACTTGTTATCGTGGAACAATTAGAAGAGTAGGATATTCAAGAGCTTGGGACATTTTAGTACAACTTGGAATGACTGATGATTCCTATACAATTGACAATTCAGAAGAAATGTCTTATCGTGAATTTACGAATTCTTTTTTGCCTTATCACCCAACCGATACCGTAGAAATTAAATTACGAGCTATTCAAAAAATAGATCAAGACGATGTTATTTGGGATAAGTTAGTAGAATTAGATTTGTTTAATCCCGATAAAAAAGTTGAATTAGTAAAAGCGACTCCTGCACAAATTTTAGAAAAAATATTAGCCGAAAAATGGGCGTTACAACCCAATGATAAAGATATGATTGTAATGTATCATAAGTTTGGCTACGAATTAAATGGCGAGAAAAAACAAATTGATTCCACAATGGTTTGCATTGGCGATGATCAAACATATACTTCAATGGCAAAAACGGTTGGATTACCGGTCGCTATAGCTACATTAAAAATCTTAAATAAAGAAATTACAACTCCAGGCGTACAATTACCTATTACAAAAGAAGTTTACGACCCAATCTTAAAAGAACTAGAAGATTATGGAGTGATTTTCAAAGAGATGGAAGTACCTTATTTAGGTTATAATCTACTAAATGTAAAAAATTAATCATTAATTCAAGAGATATAAAAATCCGAAATCGTAATTGGTTTCGGATTTTTTTATTTTGTTTGAAATCGATTTTATACTTTTACTTTCAAATAAATTGAAAATGAAGATAAATCACTTACAGATTGAAATCGACGGAATCGACAAAGAAATTCTCCGTGATTTAATGGAAGATGCGCGTAAACCTATCTTACAGATTGCTAATAAAATTGGAATTTCTGGCGCTGCGATTCATCAACGTTTGCGAAAACTAGAACAAGCTAGAGTGATTTCAGGTTCGAAGTTTATTGTAGACACTAAAGTTTTAGGTTATAGCACGATGGCTTTCATTAGAATTTACTTAGAAAAAGCATCGAGTAATCCAGAAGTAGTGAAAGAATTGAAGAAAATTCCAGAAGTATTAGAATGTCATTATACCACTGGAAATTGGAGCATTTTAATCAAACTGATTTGTAGATATAACGAACACTTGATGCAATTGCTCAACAAGAAAATCCAACCCATTGATGGTGTTTCAAGAACGGAAACATACATTTCTTTGGAACAGCAAACAGGAAGACAAATTCAATTATAAGAACAAAATAAAAAATCCGTCAAACTTGCATCTGACGGATTTTGCTTTTATATAATTTTTAGAAATTAATCTCTACTTGCACCAACATAACGCATTACGTAGTACAATAAAGTGGCAATAGAACCAATTGCTGCAACTAAATATGTACGAGCTGCCCATTTTAATGAATCTTCGGCACCCGCATATTCTTGTTGGCTCACCATGTTTTTATTTTTTAACCAAGCTAATGCTCTATTACTTGCATCATATTCTACCGGAAGTGTAACAATTGAAAACAAAGTGGTTACTGCAAATAAAACAATTCCAATTAACAATAAAGATGGAAAAGTATTAATCATTAAAATACCACCTATTAATACCCATTGCACTAATGAAGATGAAATTTGAACCATAGGCACCATCTTAGAACGCATTGTTAACCAACTATAAGCTTGCGCATGTTGTACTGCATGACCACACTCATGAGCTGCTACGGCTGCCGCTGCTGCATTTCTTTGATTATAAACAGCTTCTGATAAATTTACTGTTTTATCTGCAGGATTGTAGTGATCAGTTAATCTTCCAGGAGTAGAAATTACTTTTACATCATGAATACCGTGATCTGCTAACATTTTCTCCGCAATTTCAGCACCACTCATTCCATTTCTTAAATGCACTTTTGAGTAATAATCAAATTTAGACTGTAAGCGATTTGAAACCAACCAGCTTACCAACATCACAACTCCTCCAATTATCATAGAACCTAAGTCAAACATATCTATATATTTTAAAAAATTAAAGTTACTAAAATTATATCAAATTACAAGCCAAAATACAAAAATGACATTTTGACATCTTGATTTTATACTTATACGCAAAAATTGAAAAATGTTACAAAAAATCTTAAACTTTTAGATTCAGGATTTAAAGTTTTATCTTTAGAATTTGTATCACCCCACCAAATTAATAATCTTACCTGGAACAATAATAATATTTTTCGGCGTATTTCCGGCTAACTGCGCAATGGTCCTTTCGTCTGCTAGAACAATTTCTTGAATTTGCTCTTTCGTTAAATCCAATGGTAATTTAATGGTGAAACGCATTTTTCCATTGAACGATACTGGATATTCTTTTTCAGATTCTACCAAATACTTTTCTTCAAATTTTGGAAAAGCTACGGTTGCAATCGAACCTTCGTGACCTAAAGCGCTCCATAATTCCTCAGCAATATGTGGCGCATAAGGTGAAACTAAAATAGCTAATGGTTCTAAAAGGGCTCTGTGATTACATTTTAATTGTTGTAATTCGTTCACGCAAATCATAAACTGAGAAACCGAAGTGTTGAATGAGAAATTCTCAATGTCTTCCGTAACTTTTTTGATGGTTTTGTGTAACGATTTGTACATTTCTGCCGATGGTTCGTCGTTTACAATTACTGAACCATTGTCATCAAAATATAATCTCCATAATTTTTTCAAGAAACCAGAAACACCTGTAATTCCTGCAGTATTCCAAGGTTTAGATTGCTCTAAGGGACCTAAAAACATTTCGTATAAACGCAACGTATCGGCTCCATATTCTTCACATATATCATCTGGCGAAACTACATTGTATTTCGATTTCGACATTTTTTCTACTTCGCGACCTACGATGTATTTTCCATCTTCTAAAATGAATTCTGCATTGGCATAGTCAGAGTATAAAGGATGATTTTTAAATTTTTCTATATCCAATTCATTAGTGATGTCGTTGATTACGTATAAATCAACGTGGATTGGAGTAAAATGAGACCATGCCGTTTTGCTTGAAAAAATCACTTGATTACCAATAATATCTTTCAAGTCATTAACTTCATTGATCAACTCCGTTCCTGCTTTAATTGACTTATCAATAATATTTTTTGAAACAAAAATTACCTTTCTATTTTCTCCTTCATTAACTCCATATTCCCATCTATAAACAAAAGCACTCATCCCCAAAATCATTCCCTGATTAATTAGTTTTTTGAATGGTTCTTCGGTTGGTGCATAACCTCTGTCTTTTAAGAATTTATTCCAAAAACGAGAATATAATAAATGTCCGGTTGCGTGCTCGCTTCCACCAATGTACAAATCTACACTTTCCCAATATTTTAAAGCTTCTTCGTTTGCAAACTCTTCTGTATTATGTGCATCCATATAACGCATCCAATACCAAGAAGAACCCGCCCAACCTGGCATCGTATTTAATTCTAAAGGAAAAATTTTCACGTTATCTATTAACTGATTACTAACCACTGAACACTGAACACTATCCCATGCCCAAACGGTTGCATTTCCTAATGGTGGTTGGCCGTCTTCGGTTGGTAAATATTTCTCCACTTCTGGTAACACGATTGGCAAGTGTTTTTTGTCAATCATTTGTGGTAAACCATTCACATAATATACTGGAAAAGGTTCGCCCCAATATCTTTGGCGAGAGAAAACCGCATCACGTAAACGGTAATTTACTTTCGCATTTCCTGCACCTATTTTTTCTAATTCTTCGATGATTTTCTTTGTCCCAGATTTGTAATCTAATCCGTTTAAGAAATCAGAATTTACTAATTCGAAACCACTTTTTTCTCCGTAAGCGGCTTCTGAAATATCTTGGTTGAAAATATTTTTAATTGCTGGCATTCCGTTAGTTCCTTTGAAGAAATTCGCGAAAGCATAATCACGCTCATCACCACAAGGAACCGCCATAACTGCTCCTGTTCCATAACCTGCTAAAACGTAATCGCCAATCCAAACAGGAATTGGTTCTTTGGTGAAAGGATGTTCGGCATACGCACCAGTGAAAACTCCTGAAATGGTTTTAACATCTGCCATTCTTTCACGTTCTGAACGTTTTGCTGTTGCTTCTACATACGCTTCCACCGCAGCTTTTTGTTCTGGAGTGGTAATCTGAGAAACTAATTCGTGTTCTGGAGCTAATGTCATAAATGTAACTCCGAAAATGGTATCAGGACGAGTTGTAAATACATCGATTGTTGCTGGAAGCTGGGTGCTGGAAGCTGGAAGAACTTTGAATGAAACCATGGCTCCAACTGATTTTCCAATCCAATTACGTTGAGATTCTTTGATAGATTCACTCCAATCGATTTCATTTAAACCTTGCAATAAACGTTCCGCGTAAGCAGAAATTCGCATACTCCATTGTGTCATTTTTTTACGAACAACTGGATGTCCACCACGTTCTGAAACGCCGTTTACAATTTCGTCATTCGCCAAAACGGTTCCTAAAGCCGCGCACCAGTTTACTTCTGTTTCAGCTAAATAGGTTAATCTATAGTGTAAAAGTATTTTTTGTTGTTCTTCTGACGAAAATGATTTCCAATCTTCAGCTGAAAATGGCGCAATATTATCATCACAAACCGCATTTACATTGGCATTTCCGTTTTTATCAAATTCTTGTATTAACGTACAAATGCTTTCTGCTTTATCCGAATTTTTATTGTACCAAGATTCGAATAATTGAATGAAAATCCACTGTGTATACTTGTAATAATCTGGATTTGAAGTTCGCACCTCACGACTCCAATCAAACGAGAAACCAATTCTGTCCAACTGATTTCTATACCCTTGAATGGTATTTCCTGATTTATCCACACCACCTTCAATATTCATTCGAGTCGTATCAGCTGGATGTTGACCCGTTTGAATCGCATATTGTTCGGCTGGCAAACCAAATGAATCGTACCCTTGCGGATGCAATACATTAAACCCTTGATGTCTTTTATATCTTGCGACAATATCAGAAGCGATGTAACCTAGTGGATGCCCAACGTGTAAACCCGCTCCCGAAGGATAAGGAAACATGTCTAATACATAGTATTTTGGTTTTTCGCTGTTATTTGATGCAGCAAAAGTTTGGTTTTCTGCCCAATATTGTTGCCATTTGGCTTCGATTTTTTCGTGGTGGTATTTCATTACTCTAAAATGTTGTCGGTTTTCTGTTGTCGGTTTTATCCGAAAAAATAAGGTGCAAATTTACGTTTTAAATATCAAAGTTAAAAGTGTGAATAAAAGCTATTTCTTTTCTCCTTTTATAAGACTTTCATACTCTTCTTGAGTTACCTTTTTTGATTTCCCATTCGATTCATAATAATAGCTTGTGTTTTGAATTTCATCTAAATCGTTATACAAAATAACTTTTCCGTGCAACACATTGTTTCGGTAATTGTTTTCGACTTTTCCGCTATTGGTTTTGTAAATGTATTTGATTTTATTTCCGCTTTCGTCGTGATGATTTTCGCTTCGATACACAATTTCATCATTGGTTAAATCGTAGTTTATATGAATACCGATTGCTTTATCGTTTTTGTCGTATTTGTTTTCGTGAATTATTTTTCCAGATTTTTCATAATAAGTGTTTTTATAAGAATTATTCACTTTTTCACTTATCATGAACAATTCACCCGAAGAATAAAACTTTTTATAAGTAATGGTTTTATCATTTAAATAATCGGTTTCTATGTCTACTTTTCCACCTTTATATTGTTTGGATATTCCGTTTGTGATTCCGTTTTTATATGTTGTAGAATATTTAATTGTTCCGTCAGTATTATAGTTTATATATTCACCGTTTAGTTCATCGTTTAAATAGTATTTTTCATTTTCTATTGTACCTTTTTGATTGTACTTTATCCATTTTCCTGTTTTTAAGCCATAATCATCAAAATGAATTTCTTCGGTTAAAATTTTATCTTGTGAATAAATTTTATGGGTTCCAAATTTTTTATTGTTTTTGTATGGTAATTTGGATAATAATTCTCCGTTTTGGTCATAATAAGCTACTTCACCATGAATTTTCCCAAAAACATATGGTGTTATTGAAGCAATTTTTCCAGTCGAAACATGATACATTTTAGCTTCGCCATGAATAATTTTTGGAGCAATAATAGAATATTCTGCAATTAATTTCTCGCTCAAAAACTGTTTTATAATTCCTTTTTTCATATCGTTTGGAACGATGATTACGGAACCATAATTGTTTGAAATTTTTATATCTCCAACTATGTTTCCGTTGTTATAATTGCCCTCAACCATAACTTCTGAACCTCTTTTTATGTAATATTTTCTTTTGCCGTGTTTACTTCCGTTTAAATAATTTGTTTCTAAAATCAACTCGCCATCTTGACTATAATATTTTGTAATTCCGTTTAATTTTCCTTTATTATAATTTGCAACTCTAAAAACGTTTTGATTGCCGTGATAGATAATTTTTTCGCCTTCTAAAAATCCGTTTTTGTAGGTAGCTTTTGCATAATTGTAACCAAATAATTTTAATGTTGCAACAGTTTCTGAAGCATTTTTTGAAATTATATATTCAATTTCTCTATGCAGATTTTCGGATTTCTTTTTTTGAAGTTCTGCCAAAGAATTAGGCAAAAAATCAGATTCCATCTCATATTCCATTTGATAAAAACGATCAAAATCTTTAAAATTGGGCAATTCTATTTTGTAATTTGAACTATATTCATAGCTGTATTCTTGTCCAAGAATTACACCAAAAAAAAGTGAAAACAAAAGTATAAATATGCTTTTCATGTTTTAGTTTTTAAAAAATAATTGCCCATTTGTTGCAGCATAACCCACGAATTTTCCTGCGTTATCTTTGAGTTTAAGTAATGCAATTCGCTTTGCCATAACTTTTTGCTCTGGTAAAATTTGACTACTTTGTTCGGGATAACTTTTTATAACATCTTGAATTTGATAGGACGAAAAAGCTTCAATAAAAATAATCGAATTGTTGTTTGAAAACAGCAAACCATATTGATTTTCAACTTTGGTTTGAATCATTTTTTCGTAGTTATATTTGTTGCTGTTTAGCTCTTTTAGTTCATCATATTTAGGCATTACAATGGTTTTTCCATCGGCTTGAATGAAGCCAAATTTGTTGTTTATTTTTGTTTGAAAAATAGAAATTTGATTATAACTTGGCAAAACAGTTTGTTTAATTTCGTCGTAAATAACCTTTGAAACAAGATTTCTAACATTAGAATATAATCCGAATTTAAGAATGCCATTTTTGTTTTTATTTCCTACAACAAAAATAATTTCTTTGTTTTTAAACGATGCATCTTGAATTTCTCTAATTATTGGTGTAATCGAGTCAAAATAAATTACATTTTGAGCACTTTCAGGAAAAATTATAGCCGATTTATTTTTGTTTTTATAAATCAAATAATTGCTATAATTTATAGTTGTTTCGTCTTCTTTTTTAGAATGATAATATGATTTTAATTTGCTCGTTTTCGGATTAAAATTGGTCTGAATTTCTTCTACAATGGGTTTCTCATTTACATTGTTAATAGTTTTTTGAAGTACAATCTTGTCCTTTTTAATCGTATAATTGTAAGAAATTGTTTTCGCTTTTATTTTTTCAGAATTACTATTATTAGGTTCCGAAATTGCAACATCGTCATAACGCCCTTCTCTAATTCCTACTTCTTCAACTACTTCTTCTGAACCCGAAGAATATTCTGTTCCTGTTCCGTATGAA
>Ga0255098_1000263_pt1 | contig 16067 bp, 11 predicted proteins | sample Colum_Atlam_RepC_2_FD_188440 | JGI IMG/M metagenome (GOLD analysis project Ga0255098, IMG submission 188440) | Freshwater microbial communities from Columbia River, Oregon, United States - Colum_Atlam_RepC_8d | ecosystem: Environmental > Aquatic > Freshwater > River | place: USA: Oregon... | reverse complement strand
AAAATCAGAACTTTGAAAGATTATCCCACATATAATTTTTTCAGTAATATTGTGAATCCTGAGAAACCAGAACTAGGGTTTGATATCCCTCAGTCAGTAAAAACACCTGATGGGGATGAAATTATAATAGATGATTTACCTGTATTAGGATTTCAAGATACAGATGATATAAACGATTTTTATGATTTTTTTGGTACTTATAATCTCAATCATAAGGGTGAGAAAGAGTATAAACCATCAGAAAAGCTAATAGAATCTGACGACCATATGAAAACTTCTCTAAATATGGGTAAAGGGTTGGATGCTTTCTTTAAGACGAGAGGTTTTAATGTTATAACTATTAAGTCTAAAGTATCTGATGATGAGATGAAAAAAATAATTACAGGAGAACTGGAATATAATAATGGGTCTATACAAATGGGTACTCATTTAGATGTAGAAGATAAAAATATTATATTGTTATTAGGTCCGATAAAGAGATCACCGAGATCAGTAGAAAAGATCAATCAAAGTTTTAAACAAGATGCTTCTTTTTTAAGTGATTTAGTAAGAGCAACCTTTATATGTAAGAATAGTAATCAATTAAAAAAATTCAATAATCTTTTTTATAAGGGTATGCCTGAAAAAGGTTGTATGTTAGCAACAAGACCTAAAGATAGGTTTACAAACCCATTACCATCTGGGTATGGGGATATCTTAACGATATGGTTATTACCGAATAATTTTGCTTGTGAGGTGCAAATATCCTTAATAGAGATGGCAATCGTAAAAGAAGAAGCACATCATTATTATGAGATAGAGAGAAAGTATTTTGGCATAGACCCTAGAACTCTTGGGGAGAATGAGCGTAGGGAAAAAGAATATGCACAGAGGAAACAAAAAGAAATATATAAGGCGGCTAGATTTAGATCAGGGTTAAGAGATTTAGATCAGGTTCTAAATGAGCAAAAAGCAAAAAGAGACAAGATGAGGAGAAATGGTAGTATAGAAGTAAGGTATTATGACTATAATAGTATGCCAGCTTTCTCAAAAGGTGGAGTATATTACTATATTAATTTCTATAACAAGATTGTTAAAGTAGATATAGATGAGAAATTCAAGTTTGAGCATGAGGCGATGGAGATTAGTCGTTTACAATTTAACGGGCTAGTTAAGGAATTTAAAGAAGTCATTAGAATTAAAAGTTAGAACTTGGTATAGTAAAGCAGTTTTTTACTGCTAAGGATATAATTATATGAAAGATGCTAGAGATAATTTCAAAAGTCGTTGTCCCGTTAAATTTTCAGATGATGGAACGGAATGGTCTTGTACTAAACAAATATCAGGTAAACTACCAATTGATTGGAAAACTTGTAATTTTTCTAGATGCCCAGGTCGCCAATTAACACAAGAAGAAGATGATGAGAGATTATTAGCTTTAGAGGCTAAAGTAATGGATGAGACTAGAGAAAGAAAAAAGAAAGAAGTAAAAAGGCAAGACCCATTAGAATCATTATTGGAGAAATTAAGTGGGATTCAAGCTAATAACAAGTGTGATTTTAAATTAAGTCCTGATGGTAATAAGTGGTATTGTAAAAAGAATATGGATTTAAAGATGGATATGTCGGATAAGTATTGTTATTATGATGATTGTCCAGGTAGAAGGTCAACTTTAGAAGAGGATAGAGCAGATAGTGTTAAAAAGGTAGAATTAGAAAAGAAGAAAGCTAAATTAGTAGAAGCTAAAAAGTTGGAGGAGACTAGGATAAGTGAGAAAGCTAAGAGATTAGAAGATGCTAAAAGATTAGAAGAGAATAGGAAATTAGAAGAGAATAGGAAATTAGAGGAAGCTAAAGCATTAGAAGAAGCTAAGAGATTAGAGGAAGCTGAAAAGAGAGAAGCTAGACTAGCTAAGAAAAGAGAATTAGAGAAAGTAAGAAGAGAGAGAATTAAAGCTGAGAAATTAAAAGAAATAGAAGAAGCTAAAAAGAGAGAAGCAAGGTTAGCTAGAAAGAGAGAAATGGAGAAATTAAGACAGCAAAGAATTAAAGAAGCTAAGTTGGAAGAGGCTAAGAAATTAGAAGAGACTAAAAAGAGAGAAGAAAAGTTAGCTAAAAAGAGAGAAGCTGAAAGGTTAAGGAGAGAAAGAATTAAAGCTGAGAAAGTCAATGATGAGAAGAAAGCTCAAGAAAAGAAAGACTTATCTGATGCAGAAAAGAGAGAAATTAAATTAGCTAAAAAGAGAGAAGCTGAGAGATTAAGAAGGTTAAAAATTAAAGCTGAGAAAGAATCACCTAAAGTAGAAGTATTAGAAGAAGAAATTAGGGAATGTGCTTGGAAGAAGTGTAATAATACTTTTGTAGTAGGTAAAAAAGAGAAATTCTGTTGTCAGAAATGTCAAAGAGATTTTGCTAAGGATAAATATAGAACAAGAACAGGTAAGTAATTAGATTTTTTTACGGCTTTCAAGTACTTTATTTCTAAATTCTGGGTCTTGCCATCTTTGTTTTAATTTCAAGGATTGATTAATTCTTTTAGAGTCATCAGACCATCTACTATTAACAAGATTAGACATAGCGATACATATATCTTGACCATTATTTTCATACATAGATTTACGGGCATTAGATAATCTATCTCTATAAATAGGATCAGATCTTAGAGATTCTTGTTTTTTAACATAGCTAGTGTCATTCCATTTATTTTTAAGGCTCTGAGAGATTTTATCCTTATGTTCTTGGATAGATGTTTTTAAATCACAACCTTTATTAGTATATTCTTCGATAATAGATTTAAGAGATGCTTTAAGGGATTTTGAGTCATTAGAGAAAGAGATAATTTGGATAGGGTATTTATATGCTTTAACGGTATCAGGTAAGAAATCTGTTGAAGAGCTTAATCCATAAAATTCAAGGGGCATAGACTTTAAGGTAGCTGCTCCGATATAATATTGTAAGGGGGATTTTTGAATTGTATAGACAAATCTGATTTTAGACATTTAGTTATCCTTTTTGTATTGAATAGTTTTGATCTATATTATACAAAAAAGGTAGGTTTGTCTATGTTAAATTGGGGCAACCCTTTGAAATCCATTTATTAATCATTTTAACATTTTCAAATTTAGATGTTTCAGTTTGGAAGTATTCAACACCTTTTTTCTTTAAGAGGTCTTGTATATTAGACCATCTATTTTTAAGAGTAGGTAAAGAGATACCTTCAACCTTAGACCATTCGGACATGGAGTCATAAGTTTCATTTAGTTTATTTTCATAAACATTAAACATAGTTTTCCATTGTTCACCGTATTCAGCTTTAAAGAGTTTAACCACCTTATTTCTCATAGCACTAACAGTAGTGGAACGGATAGTTAATTCTTCAGGAGAAGAATCATTAGAAACAAAATCTCTTTCAACATCGCCATCTTCATTTTTTCTTGAAAGAGATTTATGAGTTTCGGGGGCATTAAAGGTTTTAGTTTCAATACCGTTTTTTACACGATTTTGCTCTGATTGCGTACGAACACCTTCAATAATTCTTCTTTGAACATCTTGACCACCACTATATTTATCTCTAGTGATAAATTGAGTGAAGTGCCAATAGACAGCATTGAAGTTGAGTTCCTTATTTTCAAAATCTTTAAGTTTATCTTTTTCTACCATAAAGACAAGAAATTCAGAAACAAGGTCTACTCTATCATTAGGATTGATCCTAATTTTATGATCTCTGACAGATGTTTTAACGATAAAAGATTTTAATCTTTCATAGAGATTATTAGATGAATTGAAGAGAATTTTATAGGTGACTGTCTTAGTTTTATCTTTAGGTTTAATTTCTTCTACTAAGGTGTCTTGATGTTCTTCAATGATAGAGTAAATCCAATCAGTAAGGGCATAGATATTAGATAATGATGTTTGCATAAGATTTAGCCTTATTCTTGTAGGGGGTATAGGCAATGAGGGACAAGGGATACTATGATCGAGGTCAGGATTGCCATGTTTTATGGTACTAGTATAAACAAAAAAGGTATAATTGTCAATAGAAAATTTATAGTATATGATATATAGATTATAACGACTTCGAGTCATTACTATTTTATAAGGGGAACTTATATGAATAAGAAAACTAGGATCCTGTTGGAGAGAGTACTAGCAAAGAGAGCTTCTTTAAAGAAAGCAGTGCCTTTTTATAAGAGAAAGCTCAACGATACTGAAGTAAACTTAAAGAGAGAAATTGCTGAGTTAAAGAGAGAAATTGGAAACTCTAGCAGTCTCACATTTGAATTGAGAAATAAGCTTGAAGCAGAATTAGTTAAAACTAAGAAAGAAATCGCTAGACTCCAGGAATCTTTAAAATACTCTCAAAACCAGTGGATCGATGATCCAGATGAGTATAAAGAATCTAGAAACCAAATTATGGAAATTGAGCAATCCCTCAATAACCTTATAGAATTACAAGCAGATATCAAAAAGCAACTGATTCCTTTTGAAACATTAGATAAGATTGAAGGGGATAAAGATAGTAAAATTTCTGAGTTGAAACAAAAAGAAATGCTATTAAAAGCAATTCCTGATGACCAAGTAAAGCTTAAGGCTGAGACTCAACGAGAGATTAATCGCTTAAAGGATGAAGTAGCAAAACTTAAAAAAGATTTATTGCCTGCTGACTTGATTGAAGCCGAGAGAGAATTAGCAAAGTATCAAGGTCTCCCCCCATCAGACATGATTACTGTTTTTGCAACACATCTTCTTTTAGGTGCTTTTGGTAAAACATTAAAAGTTGAAGTAGAAAAGCAAAATGCAGACGGGGCTAAAGTAAAACAATTTGTAAAAATGGATGATGTAGAAGAAGTACCTGATAATGCGATGTTCCAAGAGGTTGAAGAAACTGAAACAGTAGATCAAGTCTATGTATATAAAGGATTAAACCTGGAACAATATACAAAAGCTGTAAATATATATATCGACTTTCTTTTAGATGGAGAAAATCCCTTTTTAATTAAAAAATTTGCAAGTTATGTGAATAATGATCGAGGTATACTCGATACAGTAAATAAGTATATTGAATCAGGGGTATCTCCAAACAAAGTCAAGAAGTATACTGAAGAAGATTTAAAAGATATTCATCAAGATAAATTTAAGAAAAAAAATAAATTCTATAATACACCTTTTGCGATTGATAGAACTGTTTATGAGAGTAATAAGGATATTTACACCTTATGCTATGAACCAGAAACCGTAGATGGGATCGTACAAACAGATGCAGAAGGTAGATTTATACCCAGAAAAGATAAAGAGGGAAAACCTGTTGTAAGGGAGAAAAAGCAAACAGTCAGAACAGGTACTACAAACTTCAAATCTGTTTTACAACAAGCTAAAAAGTATAACAAGTTAAGTTTCCAAAAGGTATTAGAAGCTTTCTATCAACAAACAGATGCTTGGCTTAAAGAAAGCGAGAAATCAAAAAAATTATATTTCCGAACTAAAGAAGATTCTCTAGCAGAAACATTAAAAGAAAGACAAAGAGTAAAAGAAGAAAAAGAAGCAAGAGCAGCTGATGTAACAGACTTCAGTAAAAAATTCTTAGCTGATAACTCTATTCCTTTTAATATTTTTAAGAATAAAGGTATTGCTACAGCAGAAACAGCTATTTCTGCTAAAAAAGAAAACCTAATAAAAGAAGAAGAAGGAAAAAAGCATATATTTGAGGGTAAAGAATACACATATGCTCAATTACTACAATTCACTTCTAGTTCAGCAAAAAAGCTACCTAAAAATTTAACTGAAGACCAAAAAAAGAACTTGCTCAGTTGGGCTACAATACAACTTAAAAGTATTGAGTCTGACATTAATAGAAAAACAGATGGTCTAAAATCTACCCTAAAGGAAGACTATGAGTTTAAGAACTTTGGGAAGATAGGTTTATCCTGTAAGGGTGGTGATATTAAAATTGATTTTAATAGTGATAAATTAGTTAGAACACCAACTATTCTAAAAGCATTAACAGAAGTTAGAGCGCTCTCCACAAAAGAGACATATAAAACATTTAGATTGAAAAAACCATTTCTCTCAGTAAATTTCGATTTAGAAGCTACTTTGACAAAGTCGTTAGAAGAATCTAAATTATATACCGTTAGGAATATTGAAGATATTAAAGAAGACTTACTTAAAACCCTAAATAAATTAGAGTATACATCTTTTATCGTATCCCCTGATAAATATGATGTGATGAGTTTGGATGAGGAGGATGTAATAGAAAAAGAGTATCAATTAGTTAAGACTGATCCTGATATAGAATTTAGAATAGATAAAGAGAAACTAAAAGCTGTCATAATGGAAATAACAAAGGATGATATAGCTAGTTATAGATCCAAAAAAGTCGACCCTTATAAGACAAATGAACAATTTAAAGACCTTATAGAAAATAGAATTAGAAATGAGGTAGAAAAAGAATTTCTTGAATCTAATACTAGTAGATTTGCTTATTATGAAGATAAGGTAATGGGAAAATACCGTTCTGCAATATCAAGTCTGGTTATTAGTGTACCTACTACAGAAGCTGAACCTCTTTATAACCCAAAAGATATAAAGGCAATTTTGTTTGATAAACTAACTACAGGCTCTATTGATTTTAAAGAATTATTAAATAAAGAAATTGAAGAACTAATCAGTCCAAGTTATACCCAATATAATGTCATACTTAAAGACCTGCAAGCATACTATATGTTAAAGAAAGAAACAGGTAGCTTTGAGAATAGGATTTTTTCAGTATCAACATCTACCGAATTTAAAGACCTTACAGATAGAGTCTTATCAGCACCTAATGCGAATAAGGATCCTGGTGTGTTTAAGGTACTTCAACTAGTTGTAAAGAAAGCATACCAAGCTGAGATAGCTCAACAAAAGAAAGATTTGATTGAAAAGTTAGCACCAGAGCTTAAGGTTGAAATTAGTAGTTTAGTAGGAATCTTAAAGGATTTAGAAAGTACCATTCAAGAGAATAATTCTTATAGAAAAATAATGTTTAATACGAATAAGGTACTTGATGATCTAATCCAAGAAAAACCAATTCTAGCAAGAAGATCAAAAGATGAATTTCAAAACCTTCAAGATGTATTTAATTTTGTATTAAAAAAAGCATTGTCAGAAGAAGATGCTTATAAACTATACTTAAAAGAAATTTACACCTTTTATGTAAATGCAGGTCTTGTAGATTTTAATGATGATCTTATGATAGTAGATCAATTAAATGCTCAGATGACGGCAAAATATGAAGTAGCGAAATCTAAATCTAAGAAAACTAAAAATAAAAAAGCATCTGAGGAATATCCTTTTGTAACAAATGCTCAAAAATTAATCATTAGTAAATATCTTAAGATGACTGAATTTTTCTTTACACACCTAGCTATTGAAGGTATCTCAATACCACCTGACAATAAAACTGTTGATGCTTTGAATAAGTCTGAAGAAGAAATTCTCAACTATAAGAAGCTAATAGTTGATTATAAATTAAAAGGGATGGATTATAAGGGTTTTGAAGTTGCGATAGAAATGGAACAAAAGAAGATCAATAAGATCAAAGAGAAATTCAAACCTCTCCATATTATTGAAGACTCCGTTTCATATCCTAGAACTAGAACAGGGACTATTTCTAAAGTATCCCCCTGGGCTGAAGTAGGTTTTAATATTTCTGATAAATTGAAAGATGCTGATGTAGCATCTGATTTTGAAAAGTTTGTAAAAGTAGTAACAAACGGTATGATGCAAGTGTTAAACAACTTTAACTCTACAGCATACAGTATTTTCTACAAGATTACTCATGGGGAAAAAGACATCTCTGATGATCTTGTAGCAAAAGAATTCATAGATAAGTTATCTTCAGACCCAACTACTATGACTCAAATGCTAAAGAATAATTTTAGTGAAAATACTGTTTTTGACGGACTAAAGAAACTTACATTATCTAGAAAAAACAAATTCGGAGATACTATTGTTACAAACCCATTCGATGTAAATATCAGTAATAGCGAAGTACAGAAGTTAAAGCGTGTTATTAATAGTGGCATTCAATCAGGTAAAAGCAGTCTAGAAATCAATGATAATATTATCAAAATCTTACAAGGACCTGTATCAACTGTCCAAGTTAAAGAAAACTTAACTGAAACCCAAAAAGAAATAGCTAGACTTGAAACAGAACTGAGTTCAGCAAGTAAAAAAAAGAAAACTGCTCTTACAGAAGCTCTTGAAAGCCAAAAAACAAAAGAACTTGAGCTTCTAAAAGAATTTGATTCTTTACACATCGCAGGAAAACCAAAAACCTTAATGCAACTTTTAGGTTATGTGAAAGTTGTCGATGGTAAAGAAATAACAACACAAAAACCAGCACAACTAGCAAGTAATATTTTAAAGAATGTAGTCTTTAGTTCTGTTGGTGAAACTACAGCTAAAAAGAATGTTAATACTAGATACTATACAACCAGTGTCGAAGTACAAAACGAAGAAGGTGATGTTTTTAATAGAGCTGATTTAGGTGTTGATGACTTTTTCATGGAAGAAAGACTTAATGAAAATAATATTAAGAAAGACATTAAGACTGTAGGCATTAAACTCGGAGAAAGATCAGATATTATTCCTGATGTTATAAACCTATTTGGTAAAGATACTATCTTCCAAACAGCTATTACAGGTCTTGAAACAAAAGCTGAAAATTACTTCTTAAAGAACAAAATTAAAAACTTATCTAAACTCAAATTCGTAGCTAATATGAAAGACCTTACTCTTGCTGCAGGTAGTATAGGTCTCGACTACTACTGGGATGGAAAATCTAAAAAATTCGTAAAGGGTGAAGAAGTTATTTACGATTTCTCTAAATACAGCTTAGATGACTATTTTGATATGTACCATGCTTTTGCTACCCTCATGGAAACAGAAAAATTAGAACAATATACAACAGCTGAAAAAACAACTTCTTATATTCAAGTAGTAAATGGTGTAGATACACTAAAGACTAGCTATAAGACTGTCATTGATATTTATGGTGAATGTACCAGATTAATGGAAAGTAGCTATAGTATCAATCCAAAATTAGTAGACTCATCAGATGAACAAAAATTGGTTTTTGATTTAATAGAGTACTTTGTGGGTAAAGGTGATTTGAACTTCGATATTAATTTAACCGCAGGTCATTTAAATGGAATGCTTGTTAAGGAATTCGATATTATCAAAGAAAGTCTATTAAAAGAAAATTCACAAGATATTCTAAATAAGCTTAAAGAAGAACAAATCACACCTGATAATATCAAAGCAATCTACGACTTCTTTAAGAAAGTCTTAGTTAAACCTGCTTACCAAGAAAAAGTACCAGCAGTATTACTTAAAAAGATTAAAGATGCTTATTCAGCTAATGAAAAGTTCAATATCTTTGTATCTGAAATTTCTATTTTAGAAAAGAAGAACAATGTAAGTATGTTTGCATCTAAAACTTTCAATAAGAGAGAACTAGAAGCCGTAAGAAATAATATTGGTATTGTTCAGTACATAGACTTAGCTATTAATGTGCTTAAAGATAATTCTATTGAAAAAGAGTTAACTAGCGGTGATCAAGCTACAATTACAAAAGCTACTGATTTAGCAAAGAAGAGTTTATTAGATAGTATTAATAAGACTCTCGGTGTAAGTTACAAGCCTAGCACTATGTTTAATTCTGATCTAAGCTTCAAGATTCCATCAAATATAGCTCAAGTATCATATACCCTTATTGCCAAGTCTTATTGCTTGGTGGTATTGCTAGACTCTGTACCTAAAATAGATACATTCTCAGGTGAGAAAAATAAGGGTTCTCTTGATATTAGACTTAAAAAATTCCTAAAAGAAAACCCATCCTGGTGGGGTATCTTCAATAAAACGGGAAGACCTGATTTTAGTATTACATCTGCTATCAACCAAGCATATTTCGAGTTCTTTAAGGGTGTTGAAAAATACTTAGATAAAGCTGACGAAGTTTATCAAGATGCTAAGAGATTCTTCAAATCCCCTGCATCTAAATTCAACTTTGCATATGAAAATGCTGAAGAAACAGCTGAAGAAAAACTTCAAAGTAAGAAGAGTACTCTTTCAAAATTTGTTGCTGATTTTATGGAAAAAGAAAAGGTACAGGGAGTATCTGGTGTCCAAATACTACAAGCTCTTGAAGACCTTAGTGGTGGGAACTTAGAAAAACTCATCAAGGAGAAAATTAAACTTCAAGAATTAGGCAGTGAAACCACTGACTTATACACCCTTTTTGATGAAACTAATAGAGTCTTAACAGCTAGGGGTGTTAAGTTTGCTGATGCTTTACTAGCAAACAAAGCATCCTTAGAAAATTACAGTAGTCTCACTAGACAACAAGAAATCCTAGATCTGCAAAAACAACTAACAAAAGATAAAAAAAGATATAAATATCTTTTTGAGCAGTTGCAATATAGACTAGATAGAGATTTACCTTCAGACGCAATGAGAGTCTTTGCTAATCTTATCGAAAGTATTAAAGCTGGTCTTATCCGTCTAGGGTATAAAGTTTCTCAAAACCAAGATGGTATTACTGTTCAAGAAAAGAAAACTTCTAATAAAACCAAGAAGCAAGAACAAGAAACTACTTCCACTAAAAAGATAATTTCTGAGGAAGAAGAATTTATGTTCTTGAGTACTTTAATTACAAACACCAAATTGGCTATTCAACAAAAATTAACTGATCAATTCACAGTAGACCAAAATGATCTGGCTGAAGAACAAATTGATAAGATCATTGATATTATTGAAAATATTCCGGATATTACTTTTACAAAAGAGGAGATTAATGATCCAAGTCTCATGAGAACATTCATCTCCAATATTTTCTCTAAAACACTTAATACTCTCAGAATGGGATACCTTGCAGCTAGGGATGCAGAATCTGAGAGAGTGGAAGCAGATATTTTCAAAATCTATAGTGAAAATATAGGTCGCCAAATCCGCAAAATCAATATGGAGATTGTTGAAGCAACTAGACATCTCGAAGAATTACCCGCTGGTGATGAAGAGAAAGAACCTTTAATAAAGGAGATAGAACGAAAAGAGCTTGTCTTAACAAAGCTTTTAAATGAAAGAGATAAAGGCGATATCTATGAAGGTAAAGCTAGAGAAAGAGCTGATAGAGCTGCACAAGCTAAAGCTGATCTTATTAAGAAACTTTATATTGAGTATCTTGGACTAAGATCAAAGATTCCTTTATCCGAAAGTAAAATTGATGACTTAGTGATGGAAAATCAAAAGAAGTTTGGTGACCTCCAACAAGAGATTACTGCTGCTTACAACCAATCTATAAAAATCTTCTATAACCTTGCAAAAGAGTTAGAAAAGAATATCATAGAATTGGAAGAACCTCTTAAGTCTATTACTGGGAACTTCTTAGCCTACTTGACTAATGTTGGTAGATAATGCTTAGAGCTTTGCAGCTCTAAGCTTCTTCTTATATCTATTATATAATCCTAATACACTATCAGCATATTTATAGCCTGATTTAATACATTTATCTTTCTTATCAGTATCCGTAATCTTATCACATTGATTACCCTTATTATATCTAAACAACATCTCCCTTAGATTCTTATTCTTTACCTCTAATAAAGCTATCATCCCAGCTCTCTCTAAATCACAAGTCTTCTTTATACAATTCCCTATATCACATATAAACTGCTTACATAGATCATTAAAATAATAATTAGGTTTCAACCTCTTCTTCTTACATTTATCAGGTCTCGGTTTTATTGGTATCCATAAAAACTGAGACGGTGAATACCAATCTTCTACTTCTGTATCTAAACGACACCAATACTTAGGTATTACTTGCATCATACCTATTGACCCACCACCTATAATATCTTTACGAAATTGAGATTCGTGATATCCTACTGCTATAGCTAGGATAGGGTCTATTTTCATATCTAAGGCTTTTTGCCCTACTAAAATACATCCATTTAGGATTTGATCTCTGTTCTCTTGTGGACTAAGTACCACTTCTATTTTTTGAGTATTCTCATCATATACTTGATGCTTAACAGGATTATCAGTATTAGCATCATTTAGGATTGTAGAACAGATAAAAACGATTTCTTTTATAGATACCATTTCTACAACCCCCTCTTATTCAACGATAAGAGGAGATTAGTGTTTAAGTTGTTCATCTTTAAACTCCTTTATCGGGACATTAAAGATGATTTATGGTCTCTTATACCTTATTAGATAAATAATAATTAGCACACACTAAAACAAGTAAATAGTGAATAGGTTTTAATCCACTTAATACTATCTTAGGTTTACTACCACCTACTTTCAAATTAAGGATAAATCTATAAATATCATCACTTAATTGAGTCGTATATGGGGTATTTCGATTTTCACAAATCTTCTTTATAGTTCCTTCATATTTAAGGAAGTCGATATCCTTTGATGACATTTCAATAATACTTTTAGTGATTGCATCCCTATAAATAAGTTCACATACACCATTTGTAGTATTCAAATCGCCATTATTAGATACAACTTCTTGGTCAAATGCACAAGGCAAGCTATCAGTTTTACTATCTTGATAAAACATACTACCTACCCATACAGATTGAATTTCTTTGTTAATGAAACTATAAATTTTTCTCTCAGATAATGGTGTCCAAGAAATCGTAGTCTCATCTACATCTACAATAGGATACTTCCTATTTAACCAATCTATAAGGGATTCATGTTGTGGTGTAATATCAATTTTAACATGGTTTGAATTAAGGTATTTTTCTAAATAGTTTAATAAGACCTCTTTAAGTTCAGCTGTCTTTTTAAAATGAGTCCTTGTTGACATATTAAAACTGTTGTTAGATCGTTCTTCTACATACTCAAAGCTCTTATTTTTAAATTCTTTGGTAAGATGCGAACCCCCTAAGACTCCTAATGCTAAAACAGGAGGAAATCCTAAAGATAACAACATATCTTCAATATCAAGAAAATCATCTTTACGGTAAGGGTTAGAGTAAAGGTCGTAGGATTTTTCCACATCAAAGTTTAAATTAAATTTAGTCTTAATAAGACTAAAAATAGAGGTCTTATTTAGATAGACCTTGACAGACTTATCCGTTTCAATACTAATAGTATGGCTTTTAGTAGAGTCATCAATAGGACATACCCCAACTGAGAAAGTATTGATTGAGGGATCAATAGTAATTTCAGTTTTAGGTGTATTTTGCCATTCGGAGAAAATGTCATTTAGGTCAGCGAGATTAAAACCTAAAAGACTAGCTTCTAATAACAAGTCAATAATTTGTTCTGACTTATCTTTACCATGAGTAGAAATAATGCCGTCTAAGCAGTTGAGACCTAAGGCTCTTACTTTTCTAGCTTTTTCTAAAATTTCAATGTTTCTCAATTTAACACTCCGTTGAGGAACGAGAAGGATTTAAAATACATGAATGTATCTACTTCATATTATCTTAAAGCCATACATGGTGGACATAAAGTCATACTAGAAAATGACAAGATTATCATTGCTGAAAACACTCTATCTACTAAAGAGTTTAAAGCTACCTATGGTAAAACTCCTAAAGGTTATTTTATGAATAGAAATATGGAAAGATTTAAAGGGCTTATCTCTATCTTTGATGTGATTAAAGCTCCCGTTGTTAATAATATACCAAGAATTATAAAGAAAAAACTGGGAATTGATGTTGAAGCTAAATACCAAGACATTAAATCTATCTTCTATCGCCACTTTGCACCTATTTGCTTTAAAAATAAAGTAGACCCCGAAGAGGTATTACAAGAAGTCTACTACGGCTTAGAAATTCGTAATAGAGGCACTTGCCCTTTTGACCCTGCTAAATCTTCTATGTCTACTTATATAGTGTTGGTAGCTAGAGGTGTTGTCTTTAACTATTTAAAGAAAACTAAGAATAGCAGAGAGAATGAAAAAACAGCTAAAGATGAAGATTCTAAAATCTTTGATTATATCCCTATGGAAGAAAAATGTATAGACGAGTCTATTGTCCTTAATGAGATTCGTAATATGTTTAAAGGGGATATGGCTAATGTTTTTGATGATATGACTCAAGGCTATACTGTTAAAGAAATTGCTAAAAGACAAAAGCTAGAACCACAAAAAATTAACCAAATGAGAGAAAAAATTAAAAAGGTCTTAGAACCTAGACTAAGAGAGGACTAGCTTATGCTCGCTTTTATTTACTCAACTATTAATGCAGGTAAAACTGCTAACCTCATCCTATCTGCCCATGCCTGTAATGAGAGAGGTATCAATAACCTTATCTTTGTCCCATCTGTTGCATCAGGTCGTGATGGTTTTAATAAGGTCTCATCCCGTATTGGTATTCATCAAGATGCTATCTCTATAACTGAAAATGATAACATTTATGAAATGGTACATAAGATGCTTATAGATAAAAGTACCAAACTCCCTATACAAGTCGTGTTTGTTGATGAAGCTCAATTTCTTACTTTAAATCAAGTAGTCCAACTCACTCAAATTGCTGACTCTTTAGATATTCAAGTCCATGCTTATGGTCTTAGATCAGACTTTAAAGGTGAACCCTTTGAAGCTAGTAAGTATTTACTCTCATGGGCAGATAAAATTGAAGAAGTAAAGACATGGGCAGAGAATAGTCATACTGCTAAAAAAGCTATTATGAATATTAAAGTTGATGAAAATGGTAATCGTATTTCTGATGGAGATTCTGTATCAGTAGGCTTTGGATATAAGGCTGTTACTAGAAATGAATTTAATATTGCTAAAAATTGGAAAAAATTATCGAGCAACACCGAAAAGTAAATGCTCAACTATTTTCTTAACAGCAGTCTTAATATCACCTATATGTACTACTCTAATATAATTTTGTCTTCTACGATTCGTTTCTAGTGTTTTCATATCAGGACCTGCAAAAATAGCAACAGAATCAGTCCCTAAATCTAATTCAAAAGATAAAAAGTATCTCCTAATATTTAATCTACTAGATGTAAGGACAATATTTAGAACATTAGATTGTGATGAAGGACCTGCTTGTTCTATATCTATGCCATTCATAGCTAATTTCTTTTTGATAGGTAGATAAAATTGATAGTATAAAACATCATCTACCATAACACCAGCTCTTTTATTATTGATAAGAGATTCAAGATGAGCAATTCTTGATTCCAAGTGTGCAATTTTTGGGTTTAACATTCGTGTTATCCTTTTAAGAGTTCTTTTATATATTGGTATATAGATAAATAAAATAAAATAAAGGAAGAAAAAAAATGGTCAATATCGTGAATAAATCTAAAGGACAAAATTTCTGGATAGATAGACAAGGTAGAAATAATCTTAGAGGGATTCCAGGAAATACAGATAATCCTGCCATCCTACCTGATGATCTTATATGGAGATTCTTAAATGAAGACCCTGATGCTCGTAAAGGATTTAGAGAGTTTTTTCCTATTATGTTACCTGAGGAACAAGAACGATTACAAGCGATTGTAGATAGCTGCCCTTCTATTATGGATGATGATAAACTCTATGACCAAGATTATGAAGATAAGGTTCAAAAGAGATTAGGTGGAACTAAAGTTAATATTCCTACAACACATCAAAATGTACCTAGACCTGTAGTAGAGAGAAGTGGTTTAGTAGTTAGGGGTGGTGGGAGAAGTCTATGAATAAAGATAAAGATAATAAACTTGATAATGATGGTAAGCTGGACCTAGAAGAGATTGTAGGTCTTCCCTTACAGTCTAAAAAGTTCTTAGCTTATTTAATAAGTGAAATAGGTTGGAAAGCTATACTCTTTTATATACTCTATAAAGTAGATAATAAGATCGACCCTTCTATTACGACCTTACTTATAACAATAGTCATAACAAGTGGTTTTATACAGATAGGTTATATTTTAGGTCAAGTCGCTTTAGATAAATATATACAGATAACTGATAAGAAGACTGATAAATAAGTCTTAGTTTATAACTATTTTTAGGTAGACTTTCTTTCTTAAAAAATAAATTTGACAGAATTTTAGTATATATGTATAATTTATGTAACATAATAAA
>Ga0255098_1000261_pt1 | contig 16151 bp, 14 predicted proteins | sample Colum_Atlam_RepC_2_FD_188440 | JGI IMG/M metagenome (GOLD analysis project Ga0255098, IMG submission 188440) | Freshwater microbial communities from Columbia River, Oregon, United States - Colum_Atlam_RepC_8d | ecosystem: Environmental > Aquatic > Freshwater > River | place: USA: Oregon... | reverse complement strand
ACCTCTAATTTACTCCTTGATTGTGGTTTTAAGATATACCATGATGGTAATCCTATTTCATTCTGTATATAAACACTTTCCTTTTCATCTCCATTCCCTAAAAAATTCACATTCTCTTTTCTTAAAGGAATACTATCATCTCTCCTAAAAAATAACTGATATTCATAACTCCCTGTCGGTGTGAAAATACCTCCATCAACATTCTCACCCCTACAAATTATCTTCTCATCTTTTAATAAGAGTACTGAACTTATAGCTTTTCCTATTTGCCATGCTAAAGGCAAATATTTATTTCCTATTTGCCATGCTAAAGGCAAATATTTATTTCCTATATGCTTATTTAGAGCTAACACACAAAGAAATCTTTTATCTATTAAGTTATCTTTAACTGCTTCGATCTTATTTAGGATTCTTGATTCAAGCTCTAAATACTCTTCTATGCTTTCTGTTTGTTTTAACTCATTCCGAATGTCTACATATAGAAATTGTAAAGATACATGGGTTTCACCTTCTATTTCTACAGACTCTAACATCTCATTTGTACATAGCTCTTTAAACTCTTCATATTTATCCCCTATATACCCTACTACACTTTTTAAAGTGTAGTCTGTAAAGAATCTTACAGTATCTTTTACTAACTTTTCTTCGTCTTTATATAAGTACCATGATTTTTGATAGGGTAACCACTCTTTAGAGCTTATCTGATTGAACTTATTTTTCATAATATCTCCTTCTTATGAGATATTCTATTATATCATTTTCTTGAATAAATTCCAGACTTTTATTTAAAACAAACTCCACATCCTTCGTCTCTCGCAATACTCTCCCTTCTCTTCCTCTTTTTCCTCTTGTACTCCTACAATTTCTTCTCCTCCACCCGACTTAATCTCATTAAAGTCTTTAGATGGACTACCTACCTCCCATCCATCCTCTAATAATTGTATTAACCCAGCAAGAGCTTTATCCTTGTCTATTTTACGATCTGGTCTTTCAAATCTCACCATAGTGCGTCTATTGTTGTCTTTGGGGTTATATAGATTAATATTACTTGCTGTTAATTGCCATCCTTCTTTTAATAACGGAAAAAGTTCTCTCCAATGAGTCTCTTTTGTTTCACCCGTAGACGGATTGACAAGCTCTTTTTTAGACTGGGACTCCCTCGAAGCTTGACTGATTTTAGCTTTAACATCAGGTCTATTCATAGTCTCCATACTTTTAGCTTTAACATCAGGTCTATTTTTAACTTCCTTTTGAGATTGACTTCGCTTCGCTTTAACCTCTGGTCTAGCTGAAGCCTCCTTCATAGATTGACTCTGTTTAGCTTTAACTTCGGGTTTATTCATAGCCTCCCTCCATTTAGCTTTAATCTCAGGTCTAGCCATAGCTTCTTTAGTGGCTTGACTGATTTTAGCTTTAACATCAGGTCTAGCCATAGCTTCTTTAGTAGCTAGACTTAGTCTAGCTTTAATCTCAGGTCTAGCCATAGTCTCTTTAAGGGTTTGACTGATTTTATCTCGGGTCTCTTGACTCATATAAGCAGACCCTCCTAGACCACCAGCTCTCAAATTGTAGCAAACCTTTAGCTCATCCCTATACTTTCTAATTAAATCTTCGTTCACTAACTCAGCCTCTTTTAAATAAGCTTCACTTTCACTTTCTAAGAAAAGAAGTCTAAGGTGTATAAAAGAATCTTTGCCATGTTTATTTAAAGCTCTTCTAAAGTGAGAACCGCTACCTATATATCCATCTTCTAAATTATTTGTTGTATGTTTACCGAGATAGAATTTATAAGTGTTTTTATGGTATGTTAAGTATAGGAAATGGAAGAGTCCGTCTGAGCCGATAAAAGGAGAGACGGATAAGGGGTTATAAGAATTGATGATGGAATCAATAAGGGATTTAGCTTCAATAGACATAAGGTATATTGTGGGAAAGGGTTATAAAGTATAAATATATTATACTAAATCTTATTCTTCGTCTTCCTCAAAGGAATCATTATATTCCCCGTCATCATTTTCATCATCCACCACAGGATCTATTCTAGGTATCCATTCTACACCTTTCCACTTTGCAAATAAAAAGTCAAAAGCATCTCTTAATTCAAAATCTCTCTTGTCATAATAATTTATCCCCCAATAGGTTTTCATATAATCTGCAAACTCTTTAAGAGATTGAATATGTATTGGAAAATGAGAACCCCCACAAATATCTTCAATAGCATATTTTAAAGCCTTAGTATCTCCAAATTCTTCTTGTTCTAAAGCCTTTTCTCTTTCCACCACCCACTTCTTAAAAGAAGTGTCCCATAAACTCAGCCTCTTACTTACTGGGGTCTTTTGCATAACCAAAACTAAAGAAGTGTATCCTTTATTATACCAAGACCACTCATCATGCCTAAATACATAGTAGCCTCTATCTTTAGCATCTTCTACCATTTTAGGATATTGTTCTTTTTCCCAATATGTCCAATCTTCAGAAAAAGGATAAGGCATAGTCACAAAAGAAGTACATAAAGCTATCTGTTTACCTGAAGACAAATTTACTAAATGATAGAAATATTTAGTATGGTCGTTATATAAGATATTATTTGTTTGAAGGTAGCCATCCCTCCTAGCCCAGTTTTTATCCCTAGCCTCACATAAGTCTATGGGAAGACCTTCCACCTTAATGACTGAAGGTGGTAATTTATGAGAAGGCATACCGAGATTAAATTCTCTAGCAAAGATTTCTGATGCCCTCTCATGATTAGACTTGTCTATTTGATTATCCTTATTGATAAGACTCCTAAAATCATCTGTTAAGGGTACTTTATTCATAGCAGGAACAACATCTAAAATAGTATCGTTCGATCCTTGTAACAAACTAGAAACAACCTTATCTAAATAGGTAGGGATAAGATCAAACCATTCTTTACTTGAAGATACTGTTTTATCTTTAAAGAGAGTCTTGATAGCCAATTCAATTTCTTTAGCCTTCGGTGTTATGTAGTGACTATATAAGATAGCTGTGGGATTATGTGTCTTATATGTAGACACTCTCTTTTCTAAATTGGATGTGATACCAATTTTACTATTTACCCCATCTGACATAATATAGATTACAGAATCTGAAACAGGCACTAAGTTTTTAGCCTTTAATTTTTTCATTGTGCATCCTTTCTTTTTAATGCACTCCTTATTATATTAAACGAAATAATATAATACTCTTTATCTACCTCATAGTATGGAGTATTATATGCTAGTAGAAAATTCTATTGAGATCGCCCTTAAATACGGCTTAGAGTATTTATCTGAAGATATTAAGAGCAATAAAGAGTTTGCTCTTCGTTTCCTTAATATTGCTACCGAATCTCCCCTTGACAAAATTAAACCTTTTGAACTCAATTCTTTTAGTGAAAAATTGAAAGATGATCCTGATATTGTCAATTCCTACTTTGACTTCATTTGTAGAGAAGTTTCTAAAAAAGAAGAAGAAAAAGAAGAATTAAAAAAAAAGAGATCCTCAGTAATATATGAGTTTCCTGTTTTTGTACTAGGTGGAAGACTAATGTGGGATGCTAAGACTAGCTGTTTAAAATTTGCATCCCTTAAATTAAGGGACAATAAAGAATTTGTTATCCCTATCTTAACTAGGATAGGCAGAGACATTCAATATGTTAGTGATAGACTTAAAGATGATGAGGATGTAGTTCTTGCATCTTTAAGCACCAAACAAGATTTTGAAGCTATTCATAGCGATATTCATAGCTATATAGATCAGTGGTACTACTTCTACGACAAGAGGTTTTCTTATGCTTCAAATAGGATTAAAAGTAGTAAAGAGTTTTTTTTAACTCATTTGTTTCATGCACCTCCTTGCTTTAGATATGCTTCTAATGAGATTAAGTCCGATGTTTTATTTATAAAGCAGATTATAAAAGAAACTTCTAGTTTTGAAGTTTTAGAGTATGTAAGATGCCCCTATGATTTTTCCAAAGATATTGAATTTTCTAATTTATACCTTCTAAAGAAGGAAGAATACCTAGAAGACCTATATCCAAGATCTTTTGAGAGTGGAGGCATAGGATTACCTTTCGTGTTCCGAGACGATAAAGAAGTAGTTCTTGAAACGGTCAAGCGTATGGGCAGTGAATTAGGTCGGGCTTCTGATAGACTTAGGGATGATCTTGAAGTTGTTTGTGTTGCTTGTAATGAATGGGGCAACTCAATAGAGTATGCTAGTGAAAGGATAATAAAGAATCCCGAATTACTTAAACATACTAAGTACTCCAAAGAAATATTATTTAAAAAACTAAATACATGGGTTTCTATTGCTTCGTCTTCTTGGATTACATCAAAAGACCTATATATCATACAATCTAAAGGGATTGGGACTATTAAAATAGGAGTTGCCCAAGATTGTAATGCTAGACTTAAACAATTACAAACAGCTAACCCCTATGAATTAAAATTAGTTCATGTTTTTAAAGGTATGGGACACTTAGAGAAATATCTCCATAAAGAATTAGTAGATTATCGACAACAAGGTGAATGGTTTTCTTATGATTGTAAAGAGCATATACCTAGAGTCCTATTGAATTTAATGCCTGAAGGGGCTTTAGATCACTGGTGGAAGAATTAAAACAAACTCTCCATCCTCCTCTTTTTACAATATTCTCTTTTTCTCTCCATAACATTCTGTGTTTCTTCTTTTTCAGTATTTAATGGTTTTTCTTTATCTTCCCACACTCGCCCCAACTGCCACTCCCCACTCTCTAATAATAAGATCAATTTTAAATGCTGTTTCTCTCGGTCAATATTTTTACCTTTCCTCTCAAAAATAATCTTATTAACTTTATTATCTTTGTTACATACTCTAACAGTTTTAGATTTAAAACGATAACCTTCTTTTAACTTTTCTAGAACATTGCATTTAGATACTATATGCTCGGTATTCTCTGAATCTATCAACACATACAAGTCTTTACTTCCTTTTTTCCAACCTTCTAATAAGTAACTCTCTAAATCTTCTTCTTTTATCATTTTAGTTTTATTGTTTTTAACAATAGTTATAAGACCCTTAGCTAAACACCCTAAAGACCATCCCTCTAATAAGTAGGTATCTAAATCTTCTTCTTTTATCATTTTACCCTTACCTTCTTTATTTATCCATATAAGTCCTTTATTCAAACTTTCTAAAACCCAACCATCTAATAAGTAGGCATCTAAATCTTCTTTTTTAACTCTCTTAATCACTCCTCCCTTGATAATAAAAATAAGGTTTTTATTGTTATTGCCTAGATACCACCCATCATCTAAGTATCCTTTAACTTCACTCTCATGTACTCTTATACATTGGTTTTCTTTTTTAATAGAAATTAAACCTTTATTGCCACTACTTTTGGTAGTTTTTTTACTTTCATCTTTGTCCCCTAAAATACTCTCACAGCCTATAAAATATCCATTTTCTAAATGTCTTATTAAAGTTTTGTGCTGTCTTTCAACATCTAAGTCTTTCCTATTTAACACTAATGTTATTGTATCTTTATTGTTTGTGTTAATGAGGTGTATTGTCCTAGTCTTTAATCTCCACTCTAGATATAATTTTTCAAGCATATTATCTTTATGCACCAAAACAATATTTCCTTCTAAATCTATCATAGGTTTATTTGCTCTTGCTATAAGGTTACTTCTCCTTAGCTTTTCTTTTACTTCAGGTCTAGCTAAAGATTTTCTAGATGCTTGTCTTTGTCTTTCTTTTGATTCAGGTCTAGCTAAAGATTCTTTTATTTTCTTTTTTTTCAATTCCCTAGATTCAATATCTTCCCAACTTCTTTTAGTAGCATTTGATCTTTTTAATTTATGTTCATCGGTGGCAAAAGCCTTTTTTTGACTTATTGTTTTTTTCTTTTTGGTTTCTTCACTTTGTTTAAAACCACTCATGCCACCTGTCCCACCTACCTTAATATTATAACAAATCCTAAGACCATTAACAACACACCCATATTCTCGAATGAAGTCAATATTTAAAAGGGTAGCTTCTCCTTGATATGCTAATTCAGATTCTTTAAAGAATTTCAAGATAGTCTTTTTAAAATTCTCTTTACCATATTTCTCGATAGCTAAATTAAAAGGACATCTTTCTTTATTCTTAAGATTACCACTGCCTATATAGGAGTTCTCATAATTAACATGAGTGTGTTTGCCAATATAGAACTTCTTAGTGATTAAGTTTTGTGTTAAATAGATATAATGGTATCTACCATCATCACCCATTTCGGGTTTAATATTTTCTACATCGTACTTAGTAAAAATATCATTTACTATTTGATTTGCTTTTTCTTCTTGACGATCAATAGAAATAGATGTATCTTGAGCATAACTCATATATACCTCGCTTTGCTTTTAAGGTTTATGTGGGATGTGCCTATCTAGGTTCTCGTAAAACTTATTTAGGCTTCTTTTAATTCTTATACCATAGACTTATATATAAATCAAATATTAACCATTCCAACGAGCTGGTACTTTTGGAAAATCTTTTACACCTGTCAAGTTGCAACGACAGTCATAATGTACCCAACCTTCTTCAGGTGTAGCTCTTGGATATACGCCTAACCCCCCATTTAACATTTTCCCCGATTTGATGAGCTGCTCGATCAAAGCTGCTACTTCTTTGGGGTCCATCCCTTTGATCTTAATATCTGCTGCACCTGCTGTTTGGTGAATTGACTTAGCAGCACCACCAACTTTTTCATTACGCTCTGGCGACCGATATCCACTCATACAAAAAATTGGCTTTCCACAAGCATCTCTTAATACTTGAAGATTCTTACAAAGAGTTCTTGCATTGTCAAGTAATTCTGTAGGAATCTTATCATAATATTCAAGTTCCTTAAGATTCAGGTTCTTTGTTACCTGTTCATCTGTTTTTTCATTAGCAGTTAATAACTTAGCCATAATGATGATCTCCTTAAAAAAGAAAAAAGTAAGATATATAAGATAAGGAGAGGTATAAAAAGAATAATATAAATTAAGTTAAAGCGCGATAAACAAAATCGGAGATATCATAAACTACTTCTTCGAGGTCATCAATATCATAGTCAGCTAAATCAAAGTCTTGAGAATTTTTAGAGCCAGTGCTACGGGAAACACAATCTACTTCAATAGAATCATTTGATGGGTCATATTTAATAAAAGAGAAACCATTACTGCCTTTTATTTTAAAAGTAAAAGGACCATGTTCTTCAACATTGAACTCACTAAATTGTCTAGGGATCATTCTATGAAGCATATCAGTAACAGCATCAAAAGAAGCTTTTTTAGAGGTGATCTTGTAAGCAGGAAGCTTATTGAATACAGCTACAATTTGAGAGATAACTTCAACAAGTTCGATAGGTTCTAGATCGGACAAATCATAAAATTTATTTAATTGCTTAAATAAGAGAGTAATCTTAGCGACAAGTCTAGGAGATAAGAAGCTTGATTTATCAGTAGAAGGGGTCAATTTTTTGTCATAGACAGCAAATTGATCATTTCTGATGACTTTATCAGTAAGGGGTTTAAGGGTAAGGACAATTTCATTAACTTCAGAAGGGGATAGGTTATTGAAATCCATATAAGAGTTAAGGAGAGAGAGTTCTTTTTCGATATGAAGTTCGGCAACTGAGAGTTTAATAGGAGGGTTCTTAATAGTGGGGGATTTTTTAACAGGAAGGGATTTAACTACAGGTGCTTTTTTAAAAGCTCTAGTTTTAGGAGTAACTGGTTGAAAAGCTTCAGGTTTAGGAGCTTTCTTGAGTTCTAATAGTTTATTTTCATAAGATTCTTGTGGTACAGAGGGTCTTCTACGAGAAGTAGGTTGTTTAAGTTCTAAGAGTTTATCTTCATAAGATTCTTGTGGTACGGAAGGTCTTCTACGAGAAGTAGGCTGTTTAAGTTCTAAGAGTTTATTTTCATAAGATTCTTGTGGTACAGAAGGTCTTCTACGAGAATTAGGTTGTGAACCGAGAGCCTTAAGAGCTTCTTCTTTAGATATAGATACGGTAATTTCATGGGAATTACTGTAAGGTTGGATTTTAATATTAAATAGTTCTAGGAATTGTGGGGGATAAGATATATGACTAGCACTATTAATAAAATTAGCTTTAGCATTTTCTACTGCTTGTTGGATAATATTCTTAGCTTTATTCAAGCCTGGGTAGGTATATGTTACTTTAAGTCCAAGAGCTTTTTCTTCAGCTTCATTATCTTTAGTCCAATTTTCTAAGCCGACATATTTTTGGATCGAACTAATCTGAAGACGACCTGTAAAAGCAATATGTGTGTTAGTACTTACATCTTCTAAGAAAACAACGGCTTCTGAATTATGATGTTTCTTAGCAATAGCCTGTGTGTTTTCATGGGTTGTAATACCTTTAAGTTTATCACTTCCTGTGTTGGTAAAGGTTACAGATTTATATTCAGTCTCTCCTATAACATCTTTTAAAGCATTATAATAAATTTGGAGTTCGGGGATAGAAAGTTTAGTAGGAGCTTTTTTAACAGCGGGTGCTTTTTCAATAGGAGCTTTTTTAAGTTCTAAGAGTTTATCTTCAATAGGAGCTTTAACTACAGGTGCTTCAAGGATAGATGTTTCTTCTTTAGGAATAGTGACATAAGCCTTGTATACACTACTAAGAGGAACGAATTTGACTTTAACTTCTAGAGATTTAGATTCTGCTAGAATCTTTTGTTTAAGAGATTCTAGGTTCGTATTGATTTTTCTTTTTATATTTTCAATATCTGGGGGGATGATTGTAAACTTGCTATTAATAGGATCAGCCTTATGTTCAATAAACCATTCTTCAATCGGAGAAATAGTAGGGATTCCAGTCACAAAAGAAAATCCAATATCATTTCCTTCTTCAAAAGGTTGAAGCATATGTTCGGCTACATTATCTTCATGATCGATTAATTTTAAAGATATATTAGCACCAGAGTATTGAGTATTAGTATAAAAACCAGAGTATTCAAGAAAAGAAAGGATACTTCTCAAAAGACTTTGAGAACGACTCATTTCTAGTCTTTTAGGTTTATATGAAAAAATTTGGTGGTCATGTCGGGCTTTTTGGGTTCCTGGTCTGCCGGCAGCGGTTCGATAACGATTAAACATTTTTATTCCTTTTTAAAAGATTGTATATATATTTCTATGCTTATAAAGGAAAAAAAATGAAAGTCTTGTTTATAGTGAAAGATGAATATGTAGTATCAGTTGTACAAGAAACTATATATATGAGAATACCTGATGATTATGATTATATATTATGGTTGCCTATAAGTGTATGGAATGGAAATCATATAAGATTTTCAGAAGATCATAAAGTAGAGAGAATAATAGATTTAAAACCCAAGAGGTATATTTATATAAAAGAGATATGGGAGAAATTTAAGGATGAGATAAAACAAGAGTAGAATCTTTATATATAAGTCTATAATAAACAAGGAGACTTAAAAATGAAGATATTATTTGGTGGAGATGTGATGTTTGGTCGATATAGTATGGAAGGGGATGAGTATATCGACTATAATGAGTTAAACCCATTAAATGATTTGAATCATTTAATGAGTGATTTAACAATAGTGAATTTAGAGAATCCTATATGTAATAGTGAGCAAGAGAGAAGGAAAAAGAAAGGGGTGTTTTTGAGAGGGACACCTAATTCAGTAAATGGGTTATTAAATGGAGGTATTGATATAGTTTCATTTGCAAATAATCATAGTGGGGATTTTAGTTTTGGGGGGATTAAAGAGACTTTAGAAATATTAGGGAATAATAGGATAGGGTATGCTGGGGCAGATATAAAAGAGTCCCCATTTAAGCCTTATATAGATGATGAGAAGAAGTTATTATTCTTTGCAATAACAACAATAGATTCTGGGAGTAAGACTTATGTAGCAAATGTTTCAACAAAAGAGTCTAGGGAGTCATATGTGTTATATGTAAAGAAATATAGGGAGATGTATCCTGATTATAAGATAATCAATTCAATACATTGGGGAGTGGAGTATAAATTAAAGCCTGAGATGTGGCAAAGTAGGTTTGCAAAGGATTTAATAGATATAGGTGGGAGTGATGTAATAATGGGTCATGGTCCTCATGTGAGGCAAAGATATGGAGTATATCATGGTAAGTTAATAATGTATAGTTTAGGGAATTTATATTTTGTTCATTCTAAACAAGAGTATAGAATAAATCCTAGTACCCATAAAGGTGCATTATTTATTGTAGAATTTAAAGGAAGAGAAATAACAGATATACAGGAGAAAGCAGTATGGATAACTCAGAACAAGTCAAGTCTAATAGTCCGTTAAGGTGTAGTGTATGTGATGGTGAAGTAGATATTTCAGTAAAAGGGGCAATAAAATGGAATCAGGATAGGAAAGAGGGGTATGGGATATGTTCAAGTTGTGTATTTAAGTATAGGGAGAAGAAGCCTGATACAAATAGGTTACATAAAGATAGTTATAATTATATGTCAACAACAGTAAGAAAGATATTAAATAGGCATGGGTTTGTATATGAGGAGCATACAGAGGGTAGTTTAAAGAGTGATACCTATATATTATGGTATTTAAGGGGGGTTTCACCGAATGGGTATAGTTTAAAAGTGAGGGTTGAAGTGAAAAAGAGGGGGTCCGCAGATTATAAATATGATTGGAGCATAAGAGTGTATAATAAAGAGGGACATTTTATGAGGGATGCGATATCAGAGAGTCCGAATGTACCTTTAATAAAAGATTTCTTAGGGAAGTTTATGAAAGATGTAGGTAGTGATCCATTTGATTATTTTGTAGGTCATGTAAAGCAGTTGATGTTAAAGTCTGAAGTAGTAATAAGAGAGTCAAAAGAGGTAGGGGGTCAATTTGAATATTATATAGGGTTTAAGAATGGGTTAAATGGGAAAGTGGTGATAGATAGGGATTGTCAATGGCATATAGAGGTATATAAGACAACGGGGAGTTTATATAAGGAGCATAAGGGTAAATCATTTTCTTTATTGCCCTTGAGGGATTTTTTTAGTCGTATAAGTAAGGATAATGTGGGGTAATGCGTACCCTTAGACCATAGTGGTAGAGAATGCTTGCCAAGTAATACTATTAGCAGTAACTGTTCTTGCTCTTGAAGATGAATCAGTTGTTGCAGTACCATTAGTAGTCGCTAGTAATAATAATTCTGTACCTGCTACATTAGATAAAGGTGTTAAAGGTTTACTAAAATTAGCTGTGTATAAAGCTGTTCCTTTTACCCATCTGAAATTAGATAACCATCCACCATAAGAAGCACTTGCACCAACTGTTGTTTCATTACCTATTCTTAAAGCACTTGTAGTATTTGCAAGGTTTAAGTTTTTACTTGCAGTTGCCATTAAAGTACCATTTTTAAAAGATCTTAAAGTACCCGCTTGTCTTGTTAAAGCAAAATGCACCCATTGATTTTTATATGAACCTAAAGACCCCATCGCAGTAGCACCTGATCCTTGACCTGCCATACCACCACCTATAAAAACATAGAAAGTAGATGACTCAAGAGAAACTGCTAAATCTGCACTAGCATAAGAGCCAATAGAGAAAACTCTAGGATAGGAATTACTATCTGTTTGGTATTGATACCATTCAATCGTAAAATCACTAGACCCCATAGCCAAATTTGCATCATTTTCAATAGACAAATTACTTGTAGATGTGCCATTAAATTTAATAGTACCATCTAAAGCAAGTACTGCTGGTGGTGTTGGTGTTGATGTTTTAAGGATACCATGTGTTGCTTTTAACATATATTATTTCCCATAAGTAGATTTAGTAGCATTATAGTTATTGAGAACAGTAGCTGAACTGATAGCTGTATTCCAAACATGAAAAGCACCAAATCTGAAATTCGCACCTAATCCACTACCCATATTTGTTGTTGTAGGATAACCTAAAGAATAATATAAACCTTTACCTAAAGAATTATATGGTGTGTTTCTTATTCTAGTAGTTGACCCTGCTGATTGACCATTAACATAAGCATTTAAAGTAGTACCATCATAGGTATATCCTACATAATGCCATGTGTTTAAAGATGCAGAGACAGAAGATGTTATTGTAGAGCCCGGATTCAATTCGGATGTTTGTAAAGAATAGACACCTTGAGATGGTCTTTTCCATACAACAGCAAGACCCTCACCACCACCATATTCTTGATACCTTGCTCTAAAAGAATATTTAGTACCTGCTGTTAAAGACACATTACCATATACGGGTCCACTCATACCATGCCCACCATAATAACTTGTTACAAGACTTCCACCTATAAAGACATCTCCACCATCATCTGAATTAACACCGAAAGAATAAGTACCTGTTTCAGCAGGGATAAAAGTAGCATTTACTTCAACAGAAAAATAATCACCACCATTAGGTACAGTAGCACCTGCATTTGTTAAAGTAGTAGCAGATGAATGATTTAAAGAAGTAGTTGCACCTAAATTACCTTCCCAAGCTAAAGTAGTGTTACTATATGCTGTGTCAAATAATCTATCAAATTCACTTGTTGTTAATGGATATTGTGTGTATTGAGTAGTAGAACCACTGCCATTATGAGTACTAAATATTTTAACATTAGTTAAACTTGAATAAGGATAAACTGCAAATCGAGGTGTACCACTTACCCACTCTATTGTAGATAAATACCAACCTGTATTAGGTGTAGTTTGTCCTTGTTCTGAAACAACCACACCATTAGATGTAGGATAAACCCAAGTGAATACAGAAATGCTATCACTTGTATTAGCTGGTGATAGAGATGAGTTTAAGTTAGTAGTCGATCTCAAATAATTACTAGAAGTACTATCTAAAGAGATATAATTAGGTGTAGAATCTGTGTATGTATTGCTACCTACAAGTAAACCATTATTAGTGTTATCTAAATCTGTGATAGTATTGCCTGATCCACCATAAGAAGATAAGTTTTGAAGATCCCAATAGGTGATCATGGAAGCACCTGAAATAAAATTAGGTCGAGTATTAAGAAGACCATGAGTAGCTATTAACATATATTATTTCCCATAGGATGCTTTAGTAGCATTGTAATTGTTTAAGATAGTAGTTCCACTGATAGCTGTATTCCATACATGAAAAGCACCAAGTCTAAAACTAGCACCTTGATTGCTACCTAAGTCGGTAAAATCAGGATAACCTAGAGTGTAATATAAACCTGAACTTGAATCGTTATATGGTGTTAATCTAACAAAAGTAGCACTACCTGCTAATTGACCATTAACATAAGCTCTTAAAGTAGAACCATCATAGGTTAAACCTACATAATGCCAATTATTGAAAGGTGCAGATATAGAAGAAACAATAATAGAAGTGTAGGGCCAGACTGAAAAATAAGGTGTACCACTTACCCATTCTATTTGTGAATCATGCCAACCACCACCAGGACTTGTTTGACCTATTTCTGATGTTATCACACCATTAGAGGTAGGATAACACCATACAAAATGAGAAATCACTCTACTTGTATAAGCAGGCGATAAATGAGGGTTAAGGTTTACTGTTGTTCTAATATAATTGCTAGTGCCACTATCTAAAGATATATAATTAGGTGTTCCACTTGTATATGGATTACTACCAACAAGTAAGCCATTATTAGTTCCATCAAGGTCAGTGATAGTAGTACCACTGCCTCCATATGATGATATATTTTGAAGGTCCCAATATGTGATCATACTAGCACCTGTAGTGAAAGTAGATGTGGATGGCTTAATTATCCCATGAGTAGCTATTAGCATATAAAAAACCTTTAGGAGAGATCACCAAATAGATACCAAGTGTTAGTAGCTGTTTTAATAAGAGTAACTGCACCATATTGGTTGGCAATATTCCTATTATTATTTACAGATGTAAGGGTCACAGTACCATCAGCAGGTGCAATATTAACAGTACCTGCACCTATTCTTGAGATAATAAATTGAGCCCCTATTGCAATAGATGCAGTTGTGTTTGTAGGTATAGTGAGAGTAGTTGCTGTACCTAAATTCATAAAGATCATATATCCTTCATCAGCTACTGCTAAAGTATAATTAGCAGTTTTAGTAGTAGTAGAAATTCTAGTAGCATTTTGAACATAAGCAGTAGTGGCAAGTTTATCAGAATCATTTAAAGGAGATTGAGTAGTAGCAGTTGCAGTACCACCTAAAGCAACAGTACTACTAAAAGTAACACCTGCTGTAAAAGTTTTAGCACCACCGATACTATTTTGAGTAGTAGATGTATCAACAAAAGTTGAAGTATCTAAAGACCAAGTATTAGCTGCAGTTTTCTTTAAATAACCTGATGTGCCTGCTAAAACTGCAATAGCATTTAAATCGGCATCATATGCTTGCACATTTGTACCTATCACTAATTCTAAAGTTGCTCTAGCTGTGCTTGCATCTGCATCATCTAATAAAGTTCTAGCAAATTCAGTTAATGTTGTTGTAGTAAAAGTATCACTTGCAGTTGCATATATAAGTTTATCAGCTGATGTTGTAACACCTGCCAAAGCTGTTAAGGTAGCATCTAAAGGTTGAGCATCACTTATTCCATATCCAGCTAAAGTTGTAGGATTTGTACCTGCTGTAACACGACCATAAGTATCTACTGTCACTGACTTATATGTGCCTACACTACCAATCACATTATCTGCTAAAGTGATTGTAGGTGTTGCACCTTCACCACTATTATTACTTAATGCAATACCTGTACCTGCTACAAGACTTGATACATAAGAACCTGTGGTGTCTGTACCAAGAGCAACACTATTAGCTTGAATAGTAGCAGTAATAGTAATATCAGCACTACCATTAAAATTAGCTGTTCCACTTAAATCACCACCCAAACTAATTGCTCTTGATGTTGCCAAAGCACTTGCAGTTTGAATATTTCCTGTGATTGTATTTGTCACAGTTAGATTTGTAGTAGTTAAGTCTGTTGTAGATAAACTTGTAAATTCACCTGTACTAAAAATAACATTACCAGCAGTACCACTAAAAACTTCAGATGAATTAGTAGCATCAGGAATAAAAGTAAATTTTTGAGAAGAACGATCAAAGCCAAAGAAACCTACTTTAGATGCTACACCATTATGCCATCTAAATTCAATGCCACGATCTTTACTGTCATCTGTACTAGGTGCAGAATCACCACCTAATGTAAAAATAGGATCATCTAAAGTTTGAGTAGTACTGTTAATAGTAGTAGTAGTTCCATTGACTGTTAAATTGCCACCGATAGTAGTATCACCTGCAATCGTAGCATTACCATTAGTTGCATTGATACTAAACATGGTAGCATTTCCTGCACCTAATATATAAAGATTATGTGTATTGAGTAATGTCAAATCACCATAGACCATAGCACCTTGATGTAGATTGACACCTTGAAGATTAGTATTACCTGATGCTGTTAAGTTTGTAGCTGATATATTTGTACCTGAGATGTTAGTCGCAGTAAGGTTATTTATATCAGAAACATTTTGATTATTGAAATCTGCATCATTAGTAGGACTGAAGTTATTAAAGATAGTAGTAACAAGTTCAGTTCCACCTAAAGTAGCACCATCATGAACACGAATAGTTTTAGTATCTGTGTTAATTGTCAATTCACCAGCATAACCTGTATAACCATCATTTTGAGCAGTAGTGCCTCGTCTAATAGAAAACCTAGACATATCAAGAACTCCTATGTTAAAAAAATATTCTAAACATAAGAGAGATATTTAATAATTAAAGATTTTGATCGATATGTTGGATCAGTAGCCATTGGACAGTACCTGCACTATTCCTACCTGCAATAACACCTATAACACCCCAATTTTTTGTTATAGTATGAGATGTAAGACCATCTATATTATAGGTAGTCGCACCATGAACACATTCTAATGTAACATTAGATGAATGACTAGCACCTAGCTTAATATAAAAAAGTCTACCTACACAGGTATTGGGGTCAGGCAAGTTTAATGTTTGACCATTAAAAGCAACATAATATTGATCATCCAAAGTTAATTGGTAAGTCGTAGCATCAGTTGCAGATTTGATATTAGTTAAATTAGAATTAACACGATATGTCATATATTTACACTCCTTTAAAGAGAATATCTACAAGAGA
>Ga0255098_1000260_pt1 | contig 16175 bp, 14 predicted proteins | sample Colum_Atlam_RepC_2_FD_188440 | JGI IMG/M metagenome (GOLD analysis project Ga0255098, IMG submission 188440) | Freshwater microbial communities from Columbia River, Oregon, United States - Colum_Atlam_RepC_8d | ecosystem: Environmental > Aquatic > Freshwater > River | place: USA: Oregon... | reverse complement strand
TTTTTATAGGAATGACTATACCTTTAGCGTTATTTGCTTCGTCATATAATGAAGAAGAAGCAAATGGAACAACAATTCAAAATTCAAAATCATCATATAATGTAGTAAAAAACAATAAAAATAATTATATTTTAGGCAATAATGATAACAATGATTACTCAAGAAATAAAAATACGAATTTACGAAAAACAATAAAACAGAAACCAAATGTCCCCAATGAGTCCAAGCTTGCTGCATTATTAAAATCAATGGACGAATCTAGCGACTCTGAAAGTGAAGAAGGAAGCGGAAGCGGAAGCAATGGTTTAGCAAATTATAAAGGTAGCGACACTCGCAATTCCAACTCTAGCATGTTTCCTCCTTTGCCCGAGTTAAACTATAAGGGACCAGGTTCTACTATGGCTACATCCACATCCACATCCAATGAAAATTCGAAGACACTGTATAGTCCTGATATTCCGACATCACCACAGGGTGCCGTTTCGAATAATACATATAACGATACGCCTAGTACATATGCAAATCAATATTATAAACAGTTTATACCTTATTTGAATCAGGGTTCATCCGAAATACCTGGTCAACCGAAAGGCGAATTAATAGAAAAGTTAAACTACATTATAGATTTGCTAGAAGATCAGCAAGATTATAAGACAAATTCTATTTTTGAAGATTTGATTCTCTATGCTTTTCTAGGTATTTTCGTAATTTTTATCGTAGACTCGTTTGCCAAGTCCACCAAATACGTAAGATAAAAACATGAGATGTAAGAGATGTGGTGAGATTTGTGTTTATTCGTAATTCATAAATCAATAATGCAAATCTCTGCAAATCTCTGCAAACCCCACACAAAAACCCTCAATTCATTATTACAACATTTTCAGGTAATAATGTTTTACATATATAGTTGTGAATTAATAATGTGTTTTTCTCCACCAAAATAGGTTTGTTATTCGCTAAAAAATAGTCGATTATCTTTTTATTGTGTGATAGTGTATCGATTGAGATACACCCAATCTTGTTATTTTTACGCTCCATTTTGAGTGCATTGATAAACCCGCAAAGAAAGAAGTTGACGTTTGTAAACGGCATCTGAATCGATATTTGTAGATGTAAAATATGATTTGCGTCTTTTGTAACATTTTTGTTAAGAACATTTTTATTCGATTTGCGAAACATATAGACAGCAAGTATCGTGTCGCGATTTGCACCAACCGTTCCTGCATTGTTTTTTTGTAACAATACGTATATAGAATATATCTCACTTTTTATAAGATGAAATATATGAGAAAATGATGGCAATATGGACACCTCGAATAATCTAGCATATTTTTTACTATCTTTGTTCATTGTAGCATTATTTGTATGATACAATTGTAAATATTCTAATAGTATATTTATATTTTCTATACCTATTCGTATCAAATGTATGCTCCCATGAAACCTATACTCTACGGTATCCCAGTTCACTATAGGAATATAAAATGAATGATATTCTAAAAAAGGTACAACCATCTTGGGTATATTTATTCCAGTATATATGAAAATCGAACTACATATCTTATCCTTCTTTTTTGATATCTTTAATCCATTCTTTTCGTATATGTTTTCGTATATGTTTTCGTTCTTTGTTGATTCTGTGGATTCCGTGGATTCCGCGTTTTTATTTACATCTTTTGATTTTCGATTAATCTCACGCATCTGTAACATCTCATGTGTTTCAGAGGTGGTGTAATCACGTTCTCTCCTTACGACCTCGTCCCAATCATGAAACATTTTATAGTTGTACGTCTTCATCATCATCGTAACATCAGTTTCATCAACTTCTTGAGAATTATAATGCACCTGTGAAAAATAAATAGGCATCGATGCCGATGCTGCCGATGCTGCCGCTCGTTGTTTCTTATTATTACTACCACTCTTTTTATTCTTAAAAAAACAATAAAGTGGTATCGAAATAATCACACCCACTATATTGCGTATAGAAAGCACCTTTGATGTATCATTATCACTTTTATATATATTTTTATAATTTACGGTTACTATCGGGTCGTAGTCGTGATTTTCTAATACCGTCTTTAAAAAAGACTTATCCATCTTTCGATTCACGTCTAAAAATTTCATATTTCCATTGTTGTACTTTGTATTAAAATACGGATAGTCATTCATCAACGATACTATATCCTCATAATATTTCATACTCATGTCAATCTCATTTATATATATGTTACCTACTTTTGCAGGTACATTCGTGTGTGTCACATAAGATACATTGTTATTCAAAAAATTTAAATGAACCGTATCTGCTGGTTTCTCGTCAGATAGTATAGTATCCAATCTACACCAGTTTATGAGATTATACCTATAAAATATAGGCTGTTCTAACCAAAATCGTTGTTTTACTTTATTATAACCATGTACTAATAGAATAAATAATAACACACTTATTATGATATAGTACAACCACATATCATAATAACTATAAATATATATTTTGTTCGTATTATACGATTAGGTATTATTTTTTTTTATTGTTAAACTTGGGCGCTTTTGGTGCTTTGTATGCCTTTGGTGCCTTGGGTGCTTTTTGTGCCTTTGGTGCTTTGATTGCTTTGGGTGCCTTGGGTGCTTTTGGTGCCTTGGGTGCTTTTGTTGCCTTTGGTGCTTTTGGTGCCTTGGGTGCTTTTGTTGCCTTTGGTGCTTTTGTTGCCTTTGGTGCTTTTGGTGCCTTGGGTGCTTTTGAGGCGGTTGTTGCCTTGGGTTCTTTGGTTGCCTTGGGTGCTTTTGTTGTCTTGGTTGCCTTGGGTTCTTTGGTTGCCTTGGGTTCTTTGGTTGCCTTGGGTTCTTTGGTTGCTTTGGTCGCTTTGGTCGCTTTGGTCGCTTTGGTCGCTTTGGTTGCTTTGGTTACATTTTGGTGTGGTTGGATTTTATAAGGTTGTGTTGATACGAATGGAGCCCGCACATGTTGCACAATTACTCGTTTAACAACTTCTTGAACAGGACCTTGTATATAATATGGAACCATTTGCGGAACCACTTGTGGAATTGATTGTTGTGGTTCAACTATTAAATTATTTAATAAAGTTTCATTATTTTTAATGTATTGTTCTTCTGCTTGTAAGTCTTTTTCTAACTGTTCTGGATTTTCTTTGTAATAAGTTATTAATAAATCGCATAATTCATTTTTTCTCAACCTACTAAATCCGCAAACACTATTTACTCTACAGATATCTTTTAATTCAGCAACAGTTTTTGTACGAATAAATTCAAAGTCGGTTTCGTTAGTAGTATCCATAATGGTATCCATTTTATTAAATAATATACAATATTATTTAAATAGGTTTGTATTATATTAAATCGGTAGGTAACAAAAAAGTATAAAAACCTTTGCACATACGCGGTATCGTGTTATCGTGTTATCGTGTTATCGAGTTATCGAGTTATCGAGTTATCGATTTATGAATTACGAATAAACACAAATCTCACCACATCTCTTACATCTCATGTTTTTAATAGCCTGCATAGGTCGCAAGGTCGCACCGGTTAGTTTGCCGGTTTGTACAAGATATATATATATTGAAAAGGTCTATCAAATGGAAGAAGGTCAATCTGCGACAACATATTAAAACCGCAATCTTTTGCTTCACTTAGAATAACGGTTTGGTCGGGCGTGATAAACTTACGAACATTTTGCCTCTTTTTACCATTTTTCCTATTTTTAAATGTCTCGCGAAACTCTATGACCTCGGGGTCATTCATAATCATATCCGACTTATATATAATATCGTCTATAATTGCATCATTGTTTCCTAAAGGATTATTAACATGCTTGCTGCTAAATAACCGCGTAACAGCAGGAGACAGTCTTCGCTCTCTTGCTCCATAGGTCTGTGAGTCAAAAAACCCCCCAACATTTATTAAATGAATTGCTAAAAATCCACCCGGAGATAACCACTTATAACAGTTCTCAAATAACATTCGCCTATTAAAAATCGTATAAATCGTAAAATCCAACAATGTAATAAGTGTAAATTTCTCGGCATCAAATGTGAGCTGGTTTGTTCCATCTCCTAAAACAAACCTACTCTCCGGATATTTTTTCGAAGAAAACGCTATCATGTCATCCGACTTTTCCATACCATAGCAATTATACCCTTTCGAACTAAGCGTGTTGACATGTTTACCTGTCTTAGAACCTATCACTAAAGCATCCGTACGCTGAACAGGAGAAGCCTTATTTAGAATAACGCCGACCTCGTAATCATCGTGAAGGTTGCTATAAAATAAGTGTTCATACATTCTCGCATAAAAATGGTCCAAAGACTCTTCGCCTGTCTTTAATGTAAAGTCTTTATTTATAGTAAATCCTTCTTTATTTGTACTTGCGTTGCTTTCTTTAGACGTTGTCTCTAAAAAGAATAAGCGATAAATGTATACCATAGATACAAGAATAATTAAAAATACCAACATAACTACCCAACATGAAGAAGTATTTATTCTATTAACTGCTGTGTCAATAATTGTCATTTGTTTATATGTATTATTTATATATGTATTATATGTATTATTAATATATATTTTTTATAGAAAAAATAGTATATGGAAACCGAATTTCAAATTAATGACATAAGAACAATCTCCGAATTTAAAGGAGAATCATTCTCAAAATATAAAAAAACAGATGTTAGAAAAGAATTACTAAACTCAATACTTAATGGGAAAATCGAACACGCGTGTAACTGGAGTTCCGAACTTATTTGCGCCGGACAATTCTTAGACTTATGGGATATCATACTAACATTTTTAGGAAAACATATTCATTTAGCTAATCCAAAACTAGCAATATATCTTGAAATGCGATACGAAAACTTTAAAACAATTCTATCTTCCGGCTACAGAGACGACATACTACGTCTAAGAAATAACCCCAAAATAAGAAGCATGTTTGCAGAAATAATCTGTATTTTATGTTCTAGTAACAAAAAACACTGTTTCCAAGGTATAAAAATAAACAAAGAAGAAGAATATGACATAACACATATGTCGAATAAATTAAAAGCACCTTCGGTATCATATGCGCAGTGCGTTTATCGAAAAGACGACCCTAAAGAGTTATTTATTGCTATTAATGAATTTGCGTATCATATATCACCAGAGTCGAACAATGCATTGCAAGCATGTTTTTGGGTAGAATGGATAATGGAATTTCAAAAAATATGCGCTAAAAAAAAGGAGAAGTGTTTATGTGAACGAAGAGCGAATATACCTGTTGATGAAAAATTCCAAATGGACCCTATGTGGATTCTATGGGAAATCATACTTAACAACTCAAAAAATCACGATAATATAAAAGTCAAAATACTTAATAGCATATTAACCTTATACTGCTTGAAATATACACCAGGTGTTAAGAAAAAACGTCGGTACTTGATATACTACGCGATTTCTATTTTAACCGAAAAATATGATACTAAAATAGAAATAACAAAAGACAAAGAATTAGTAGAATCTGTTGTAAAAAAAATCAATTCAGTCTACAAACAAATAAAAAAAAATGAAATAGGTCCAAAAGTAGACTATTTGATGACAGATGTTCGAAAAAGTTCTCTAGAAAAGTCAATTGACAAGTTACAGTTAATGAATAAATTTGATTTTATGATGAATGAAGGGTGAATTCCCAACTTTATTAAAACTTATTTAAAACATATTGGACTTCTTAACATAATAAGTAATTGTAGTAACAGCAAAAAATAATATTGCACCCCATAAAGTATCGGTAATCGCTGTCTTTAAATTATATTTCTTGAAAATTGCCATATTGGTAAAGTCAAAAATACCATAGGTACAGAATCCCAATATAAAAGCATCAAATGGCGACTTGTTTGCAGATATAATAAAATAATTAAGAAGAATCGCCATAAGAATATATGTAAAAATTGCCGGCGGCATATTTACTACAAGGGCAGAATTTTGAATCGCTGCTACTGTCTTATCAAATACCGGCTTTCCAATAAAATATAAATAAACAGAGTCAACAAGAACCAAAAGAACAGAAGATACAATAAAAGAATTCATCATAAATTACTTGTATTATTTAGTATAGTACTATATATAAATAAAAATATTAATAAATAAAAATATGAATAAATAAAAATATTAATAAATAAAAATATGAATAAATAAAAATATTAATAAATAAAAAATCGATTAAATTAAATATTTTATAGTTATATTTTAATACGATGAAAGAAAAACCTAAATCAAATATGAAATTAAAACCGAAGTCCAAATCTAATTCTTTAAAAAGGTCGCTTAGTATATTAAAGGGCGGAGAAGAACAACTCAAAAAGGAGGAAAAAGAGGAAGAAAAATCTTCATTTTTTAGTTTTTTAAGTAAACGCAATGATAGTAAAATTCCCGAAGACCCAAATGCAACAAATGGCGCCGATACAGACGAAGCGGTAACTTTTAAATCGGGGAAACTATTATCGATTTTATCGCCATCAGAAGTAGCATCCGTCTCTACGGAAGCACCATCTTCAACAGGATGGTTCTTATTTAGAGTATTTATGGTTATATTAATAGTTCTCATATTTATTCTTAACTTATCGGGGCATTTAGATAATGTTGTACAATCTATTAAAAATTTCTATGATAAAAATATTCTACCTCTACTTGTATCAACCGGTCTAATGAAAACTACACCTGTTGTAGCAGATAGGAGTGGCGATTCATTGCCGGGTAATGACTCCAAAACCGGTACAAATACAATAAACCAACTCGATAAGAATGTCGGCACAAAACCGGTGACAACAACACCGCCATCCACCACCTCACCAACGCCATCCACCACCACCACCACCACTGCCACCACTGCCACAACACCAACACAAAAACTCGTACCCATGGATAGACCACAGCGTGACCCTAATTTAACACCTATACCAATCCAGCCACACGAAAGGCGAACTCCGTTGATAAATAAAGGAGACTCCGCTCGCCCACCTGCTTCCGCACCTGCACCCTATCAAGAAGAGACGTCTCGTGAAAAACAAAGACAAGAATCGGTAAGGAACGCATTAGAATATGCTCTTAAAAACCAGAACCCTGTTGCGGATGATGCTACAAGTAGACTACGAATACCAAGGACGAAATCGGGTTACTGTTATATAGGCGAAGATAGAGGATTTAGAAGTTGCATTGAAGTTACAAGGGATATGAAATGTATGTCGGGTGATATTTTTCCGACAAGAGCGGTATGTGTAAATCCTCGACTCAGGGTCTAGGATAGTAAATCATTTATATTTTTGAAAATATAGCACAATATTATAATACAATAGTATATTATAATATTCGCAATTAACTGACAATGTCTGCACCTACGCAACCAGCAAATTTAGTAGCACTAGCTACTGACGGAGGGGCGGTTTCTATATCATGGAATATTTCCACAGGAGTAGGACCAATAACATATACTCTCGAATATAAAGTAGGCGGTTTCGGTGATTGGATGAACTTATATACGGGGGCAGCCCCAAGTTTCAGTGTATCCAATTTTGAGAGCGTTGCTGTTGTAAATAATAGCGTTACATACTGTTTTCAAGTATATGCAAGGAATGCAAACGGAAATAGCGCACCCTCAAATATCGCCCAAGCTACGCCTTTTAATAATGATTTACCTACACGATTATGGGCTCGTTTTGAACCGAATTGTCCTAGTTATAAAATAGAAGCAAATAATGTAGCCGAAACAAGCTATGAGATGCAGCGGAAAGCAGGTGTTTTACAGTGTCCGGCGAATGGGAGACTAAATTTCACAAAAGCGATGCTATGGTCTATGGCGTCGAGAAACGAACTTACGAGGAAAATGGCGTGGGCGTCTCAGTCACAGTTGTATACATATGACAACACTACAAATGTAAATAACGAAGAGGGTGTAGGACTGAAAATTGTTAATAATAGTTTAACATGCTGGACTATACCTTCTCCAATTGTGTGCAACTCATCAAGTAGTTCAGATGTTCCAGGTAAACCTGTCATACTTTGTTTTAACAATGATGCACCATTTAACAACTACAGATACCAAAGGACATATAGAGCAGGTGGTACAAAATGGCCTGTATTTTTTTCAAAGCGATAGTACTTATGGATGAAACGTTTCCCTGTTGACCCTCTAAATATGGTGCTATGGTGCTTGTTTTTATTTATTATTTAATAGCGGGTACGTCATTTTGGTCAAAATACCATCTATCTGCCAAATACCGCGGTCTGTTAAAGTTATCATCAAAACTTCTAGATGCCGATTTCATTGTTGGACCTGACATAAGAATACTTTGTATTTCGGCAATACTAATCGCGTTATTATAATATGTCAAATTCGACAAGTACCCAGAAAATCCACCATTTAAACAAATATTTACATCTTCATAATTCTGCTTTACAACATCCTTCATAATACGCCGCCTAGTTAAACGCCCATTTACATATACGTCTAAATTCCTACCTTGTATTCGTATTACGATATTCATCCACTTCGCAATCGGTACATCATTTATGTCGATAGTATCACTAAACGGATCATTAAATGAATTCACTACTACACGAAACCCATCATATTTTGGATTAATATATAAACCAGGGGCATTATTCGGAGAAACAATACCCTGAGAATTCGGTTCTTTATTTCCTTTATTGAATACGTGATGATATTGTGTGTCATTTGTAAAACCATTCAAAAATATCCATACAGACCATGTAAATTCTATACCTGTTTTTTCGTTAATAGAGCGAACAACGGTAATAGACTTTTTAATATTCGGATCTTGAGATATTATTGTAGAATCTGAACCATTGATATAACCATCCACTAATACAACCTTTCCACTTGGAGAAAATAACCACGTAATAAGAGCCACCATGAGTCGAAATAAAACGGCAAAGCCTATTATAACCATCAACAAAAAAGCAATCTTTGCAACCCAACTATTTGATTCTAAAAAATCTTTAGAACCCTCGACTACACTTGCAGAACTAAAATCTTTGAACCCTGATTCTGATGATGGTAATGCGAAATCCATACCGGCACCGGGGTCAGGACCAGCATCCGGACCAGGACCAGCATCCGGACCAGCATCCGGACCAGCACCAGGACCAGCACCAGGAGATGCATCGGCGCCTGGTAGTAATCCTTTAAGTGAATCTCCAAAACTTAGATTTTTTGATGACGGTTCTTCCATTTATATTTATATTTATATTTATATTTATATAATAGATATAAAATATTTATATACTGCTTAATATATCTACTAAAATAATTAATCAGTTAATGATTAATTATTCCCTTATTAATTATTCCTTATTTTAATTTTTAATTTTTAATTTTTAATTTTTAATTTTTAAATTTTACGTTTATCTAAATACTGAAACTCTTCAAAACGGAGTTATCTTTCAAGAAAGCGAGCTCCAGTTTATATCTCTTGAGTGCATTCAAGTCGAATGCAGAATTGGTGTATCCTCTAGAATAAATGTCCCATACTTCCTTTGGACTAAATACATCGGGACTATATACTACGCTTGCAATAAAACCGGAAAATCCAGGAACCTGAGTATTAGTAGGCGTTCTATTTCCTCCTATAAAAATAGCAGTATTTCGTGAAATAGGTGACGCAACAGTAGTCATGCTACAGGTCTTTATTAATTTACCATCAATATATACATCAATCGCGCGATTGTACACACTAACCGATATATTTACCCATGTCTGTAGTGGAAAATTCGTTACACTACAAGTAGACGAAAGCGAGTTATATACATTTTCATTACTTCCTACAGTATTGGGACTAGCTGGCTCAATATAGATATGCAAGTCGTTGGTTGTCTTGGCAAAATACAAAGCAAAAAAACATGGACTTCTTTCACCTGGCGCTAATGCTAAAATATTCTTACTATTTCCATAGTTTACACTCCAGTCATCAATATATGTCCATACGGAAAATGAGTAATTATTTCTAGAACTATCTACTACTTTATCCAGTGACTTATGAAATAATTCGGTTCCCTTTTGAAAAGACATCAATACCTCCATGGAAGTGAAAAAATAACTCCATATAATGTATAAAAGTATTACAACAATTACAACACCTAATATTAATTTTAAATCCATTTATAATATACACCTAGAATTTTTTCTTAATAACAATAATTATAATTATAATAACAATAGTTATTGTTTAATAAAAATAATAACAACAATAAAAACATTTATTCTTTAATGTAACTAATAAAAGTAAATAAAAGTAAATATAAGTAAATATAAATAAATATAAACAAAACTACACCGTTATACCGTTACAGGAGGATTCATATCTTTCATAGACTCATACGTTAATTTAATATTCTGCGCTAATACAGGCGTCTTATAGTATACTAAATTAGACATCTCACCATATATACCCGGTGACGAACCTATGATAACACCATTCGGGTTTTGATAGGGTATTATATTTGGCTGAGATATTACTAAATCTCCGTTTAAAAATATATCCATACCTCCATCTATAAAATTAACAAAAACATTATTCCACCTTGAGTATATGATTTTTACATCTCTTTTTGTTTTTTTATCAGGTACGATAACGGTGCGTTTTCCACCATTTGCATCCGTAACATCAACAGAGAATATAAGAACACCTTTTTCTGCATTAAATTGTATATCGGGTACATTTCCGCAGTTTATAAGTGAGGTATTTTGAATGTATGCTTCGTTTGTGTTGGTTGGAACGGGGTGAATATACAACCAAGTAGATACTCCATAGTTTACACTTTTAACCATGTTCTTCATTGAGGGAGGAATTGCCACACTGTTCTTCATTTCTAATGGATACACTTTATCTGTTAGCACAACACCATCGCTATTTACTATTGTATTAAATACCTTCGGAATCAAAAACTTGGAAGCAATCAAGGCTATTTCAATTAGTAATATAATTACTACAGTATACTCTTTCTTTGCCAACTGTAACTGCTCTCTTAACACATTTGAACAGTCTATAATAAAACAAGGAATATACAAAATTAATTTCATAATAAAATTAAATATAAATCCCAAACCAACATTGTTCGATAAAACCAGGCTCGTTGATGTATTAAAATTAAATACACTGAGCACTAATGCAATAAGTACCATTAATAATAAAAAGTTAATAACGCTTATAATCTGGTCTAAAGTAGAGGGAATAGACATTACACGTGAAAGCCCATAGATAATTAATCCTAGAACAATCGCGAAAACAATAAATGATAAACTTATTTTAGATACAAGACTAGCATAAGGTCCAATTTCCTTTACTCCTGACCCTCCAGACATGGAATAAATCGTTAATACCAGCAATAAAACACCAACAGTCAAAAACCCCAGAAGCGACAGCGTTTTGTATGTGGTTAAAAATTCAAAACTATTTTTATAGTAAATATAAATTGTAAACCACACATAAAATAGGAATATCGCCAACAAAAAGTACTTAATCACGCCTGTAAAAAGCGACTTTATTGTTTCGCAGTAAAAATTAATATCCGTCAAGTATGAAAAAAAAGCATTCGGTGCAGGTTTCGCACTAGTTCCCGTACCTATTGTAGACGTGAATGTCTTAACACCGGAAGAACCATAAAAGCCAAAAGCATACAAGTATATCCATCTTGCTAAAAATAAAACGGATAATATTTGAAATACATTTGATAATAATCCATTATCAGTATACTTGTATAAAATATAGTTTATAATAGCAAAACCAAAAATAACCATCAAATTTATACCCAATGATACACTATTTGTAGCCATGTATGCAATAATATTTTCACCATTTATTATGAATAAAGCCCCTAAAACTACTGCGGCTAAAAATAATAATTTAACCGTCGTGCTTATTTTATCCCAGTAAAAAACGACACTTAAAATAATTGTCGCTAGGATTAGTCCAATCAAAATAGGCAATAACACATTAGATAAACGTGCCGCCCATCCAATAATGGTACCAATAAATTGTAAAATCGAATCTATGGTGAAATTAAGTAACAATAAAATTGTCAGTATAATGGAAAGTGGATCAGTAATATCTCTTGTTTTTTCAGATAATTCTTTTCTAGAAATAATCAAAACGATTATTATAGGCAAACACCATAACAATGTGAGAAAGTTTATATTTTGGAAAATACCTAAATTAGCTATATTATTAAAACCACATATAGACACGATTAGTAAAAATAAAAATATACCTATCATATAACTTTTTATTGTACCACCATTTGTAAATAACATAACAAATGATACCAGCAGTAACGCAAAGATAATAAATCTTGTTATTGATAAAATAATATTTAATAGTGGTGATGATGTTGTATTTGCGGATGGTATATTATCCATTTTTATATATTATCCTATTATAATTAATATATAAAAACATTTACTCATTTACTATTTATTGTTTTTGGTTTTTGGTTTTTGATTATATCGTTACTATATACAAATACATTTTTAGGAATGGTCTAGTCTATCCATCGCTGTTTTTTTACCATGACAGTCCCGACATAATGCTACTAAATTACCGACCTCATTTGAACCTCCATTATGTAAAGCAATTACATGGTCTACTTCAAACCACGCGGGCAGTTGACGCTTACAATCTCCGCATAACCAATTCTGATTTGCAGCAACAAACTTTTTCTTTGTTTCGCTAACACTTCGTTTTGTTGTTCCTCTACCTGACATCATCATCCGATTAACACCTGGATTATTAGAACCATCACCGCCGCCGCCGCCGCCACCCATGCCACCACCCATGCCACCACCATTCATATAAATATCTTGGTTTGTATCTGTAAATGTTTTCGTATTTGTTAAATTCAAAAATGGGCTAATTAAATCCATAGATTCACGCGTCATGGGTAGAGTTTTTATCATATCATTTGCGTGCCCTAAAAATTCTCTAGAATTATCAGGATTTTTTTTAAAAAATAAATATAATGAAAGTCCGCCAAAAGCAAATGTCGCCATTTTTAAATATTTACTACTTTTTACAGTATTTAATATTTTTATTAACCTGCCATCATAATAAGTATTCGCAATCAATAAGCCAGTTACAATAAATATAACCAACTCTATTTTCATTATATTCTGTGAAATGTGAACTATATACTCAACAATATACTCAACTATATACTCAACATATAATAATTTTGAGTATATATTTTCATTATTTCTTCATGTTCCACCCTATTTTCTCCTCTTTGTACACTTTCTAGTTTTATATCCTCCTTTCGCTACAGCGACAGCAGGTTGCATTCTCGACCGTCTCAAACTTGAACCGCGTATACTTCTTCTAACACTTCTAACTCCTCTAACACTTCTAACTCCTAACTTATTTACCATGGTAACACTAGTTCTTTTACTACTCAGACTCATTAAATACTGATTCAAGTTTTTAATTTCAGACACTATTTTTGGGACATTTATTGGAACATTACCATTTTTAAATAAGTACTCCGTCAATATATACATCATTTTATTAACAAATATTTTATTTTCTATAGCAGTCATTTTAAATAATTCTCTTTTATTTTTTATTAAATCAATATATATCGACATTAACCCCCAACTGTCTACATTGATTAAATATACCTCATTGAAGTATTTGACCAACTCAAAATTATAGTCAACCGTATATGCAATCAAAATATCAACAATGTATTCAACAATATAGTACATGGTCATATTATATGATATAATATCTTCACTATATGATTCCTGTCCGTTACTTAAATACTTTGAAAATTCTTCATTATAAAAAATAGTAAACATATCATTAAAAAATGAAAACTGTTTGTTATTCATAGCCATAAAGTTCATATATTCTGATATAGCAAATACGCGCAAACTATCTCTTGTTATTTTAACACCTTCCTTTTTCAAATTTTTAAGGAATGTATCGTATTTTTCGACTAGATTATATTTAAATAAAAATCCAGAAAATGGATGTATAAATTGAACGCTTAACTCGTTTAAAGCTTTTGGTAAACTTTTTCTTTTATTATCTACAATATAAGATAAGCCCCAGTCTATTAATACAAGCGTATTATTATCAGATGCATTAAACATCATATTTTCCGATTTAATATCACCATGAACTACATTATTTTTATACATAGCCGGTATTACAACCGTTAAATATTCAATAATGATATTATTAATAGTCACAAAATTCGCAGGAGATAAAACCGTTTTCAATATATAATCATGTAATGTCATACTTAACTCGGGCATGTTTATTATTTTAAACTTGTGTAAATTATTATTTATAGTATCCGAAGTTATCGGCATATTTGTATTACCATCACTCACATCGGTCAAAATATATTGACACACGTTTTCTATCTTTACTTTATCTTTGTCCGATAATGCCTTCGGATCACATATAGTAATATTATCAAGTAAAAAATATCTCTTTATATTTGCAGGCAAATTTTCCAATTTCTTTTTAATATTGTATACATACATATATTCTCTTTTGCCTTTACTACTCTCAATAAGTTTACTGACATAATTTGGTCCAGGGGCTACATCAGGGTTTTTACAACTTAATGCTGGTTTAAAAATGCAACCAAACCCACCTTTTGCAAAAGCCGCACCGCCATCATATGTACTTTTTATTTTTTTTGTGTTGACTTTATTTCTTTGTTTTGATTTTATTTTTGATTTTACTCTAGGTTTTGTATTAAAAACCATTATTTTATTACTATTTTACTACGTTATATATTATTATATTATTAAAATAATTATTATAGTATTAAAATATTTTATTTTTTATATAAATAATATACACCAACAATACCCCCAAGTAAAATGAGAAAGAATACTAACTTTTGCCTATATTTCATCTCTTCATGCATCTTTACAGCTTTGGGTTTATAGTGATAGTAGTACTCTTTCAATGCTTGTTTGAGGGGAATTTCGGCTTTATTTGTCATTTTATTCACACGATTATGTATAAAATGAACCCACTTTATGAACGAGTCGCGGCTATCCAAGTAAGGGGTTACCGGATACTTGTCTATTAAATCACTAAACTTATTTCCGATTCTTGAGTCGGGCATAAATAGAGGAAAATTATGAATGAGTTCATAATATTTTTTCTTTGTTACATCATTTGGGTGAATGGGATAGCAAATAGCGATAGACAAAAGGACAAACCAATAATGTGGTCCCCATACATTCGAATCTAATACCATTTCTAATTAGAAACAATATAAAAAGATAACAAAGAATACATATAATTATGAATTCAAAATCATTAAAATCAACATATAATAATTTTTGCAATAACTGTGGAAAAACGGGACATTTACTTGTTGATTGTAAAAATCCCATTACAAGTATTGGCATTATTTCATTTAGGTATAGTACAACAAATAACTGTCTCGAGTATCTTTTAATACAAAGAAATGATAGTTTTGGGTTTGTGGAATTTATACGTGGAAAGTATCCCTTATTTAACATACAATATATACAAACACTAATCAATGAAATGACGTTGGATGAAAAAAGCAAACTTTTACATATGAAATTTGAAGACATGTGGAAACTACTATGGGGGGAATACTCTAGTCTTCAATATAGGGGCGAAGAAACATCTTCTAAAGATAAATTTGAATCTCTGAAAAAAGGCATAAAAATTAAAGATGTCGAGTATAGTTTAAAATCATTAATTGAGTCTTCCAGTACAAACTGGAATGAACCAGAGTGGGGGTTTCCTAAAGGTCGCAGAAACTACCAAGAAAAAGATATTGACTGTGGTTTACGCGAATTTACGGAAGAAACTGGTTACGACTTATGCGACTTTAAACTTATTGAAAACATTATTCCCTATGAAGAAATGTTCATCGGTTCAAATATTAAAAGTTATAAACATAAATACTATCTAGCACATATGATAAATAATACAAAAGATATTCAAGAATATCAAAAATCAGAAGTGCGAAATATAAAATGGGTTAGTTTCGAAGAATGTATCAATTGTATTCGCCCTTATAATTTAGAAAAAATTAATATTATCGAAAAAATAAATAAAGTTTTACAAGAATATAGATTATATTAACATTATATTAATATTATATTAACATTATAT